>ENA-ORXM01001535-ORXM01001535.1-marine-metagenome-genome-assembly--contig:-NODE-1535-length-31876-cov-4.395264_pt1 | contig 31876 bp, 24 predicted proteins | sample MGYA00237867_ERZ511480 | MGnify/ENA primary metagenome ERZ511480 (study PRJEB26309, sample SAMN06266103) | marine metagenome | isolation source: Algal blade | place: United Kingdom:Sidmouth, United... | reverse complement strand
GTCATATCTCTAAAAGTATGATATGTCTAGGACCAACGTGCAGTGAGATATGCCCTTAGTTTAGTTGATATCTGCTCAGAAAAGTAAAACCCCTAGCGCTACGCTAGGGGTTTCCTGACCTGCTCGAATACCCTTAAGGGGTTTCGTAGAGAATAATAAGTCTTGCAGGTGTGCCTGTACCCTCAGCTGTATCAGCCTGACGGTAGTTTTGCTCGTTAGCGATGTAGTCGCCGTTTTCGTCTTTAGGTGGCTCAACAAAGAACGTTAGAGTGCCGCCTGTTCCACCCGCACCGTCCCAACCACCACGTGAGGTGATTTCCTGAACAATGCTCGTAACGTCTGGTGTTTGCTTGGTGGGAGCGTTGCCACTTCCTTGTGACCAGGCAGCAGGAGACCACGCAACAGTTGCGTTTGTTTTGGGTCTACCGGTACCTGAAAGGTTTCTAATAATTTCAAAGAAGGTGCTCGAGGAATCGGAGGCTTCACCAGAAATCACCAGATTGACATCGGGCAAATCGTCATCAGGGTTGTCAGGTGTGCCTGACCCGTCCGTCGGGCTGGCAGCGTCAGCGCGGAACTGAATATAAGAGTAAAGAATCGTCGCGTCCGCAGGTAAGTCGATACCTGTAAAGCGCATACCACTCAGGATGGGTACTTGTGCAACGGTATCGTAGGCGAAGTCCAAATCACCACTCGTAACGGTCACGTCACCCACCGTAACACTCGTATTATTAGGGTTGGTGTCTAAATATTCTTCAGCGTCATCTGAAGCCCCTGCAATCGTGCCGTTGGCCGTCGATTCTGAACCGTCACTGAAAATGCCAATAACGTCGGTATCTTCGGCAAGTGTTAGCTCACACTTCTCGGTAGAGGGTGTGCCTGTACATGCACCTGACCAACCTAAAAAGTTAGTGGTCGAGGTAGCACCGAGTCGCACTTGAATATCTACATCAGTACCAGGGTCGAATTGTATAGGTCCGCTGTAAGCTTGCCCACCTGTCGTTGCTTCTTCAACAAGGAAAACAGCCTGGTCCGCGCCGTTGCCCTTGCTGTCAATTGTCAACGTAACTTTACTAGGATCGCCTTCTTCATTGAAGCTAGCCGTAACGTCAATCGGCGCGTCGGCGTTGCTGACATCTACGGTACATTCGTTGGCAGTATCGCCAGTAACACAATTAGTAAAACCAGCAAATTCTGAGCCTTCATCAGGCGTAGCTGTTAGCGTAACAGTGGTTGCCTCGGCAAATGTTTCTGTGCAGTCCGTACCGCAGTTAATACCGTCGGGATTACTCGTGACAGTACCTGTGCCCGCACCATCTTTAGCGACATTTAACACGAACTGGTCAGCGCCAGAAGCTGCAAAAGTTGCTGTGACAGTTGTCGCTTCTGTTGAGTCTGCAACTTCGACAGTGCATATGTTAGCATCACTCTCGTCCACCACACAGTTAGAACTAAAGCCAGTAAAAATCGAGTCTTCGCTAGTAGGAGCTGCTGTCAGCGTTACGCTTGTAGCTGCATCAAAGCTTGTGGAGCAGTCGCCACCAATGTCAGACGTACAATCGATACCGGAAGGCTGACTCGTAACCGTGCCAATGCCAAGACCTGCAAGTTCAACCTCGAGGTCGAACGTATCGCCTCCGGTATCCTCTTCATCAAAGGTAGCTGTAACTGTCTTAGCAGCGTCCATTTCGACGGTGCATACATTAGCAGTGTTAGCGTTTACCGTACATCCTTCAAAACCTTCGAAGCTCGAGCCTTCACCTGCTTGAGCGGTAAGCGTGACCGTGGTGCCTTCATTGAACGTGTTATCGCAGTCATCACCACAATCAACACCGGTAGGGTCACTAGTAACAACACCTTCACCGTCCCCAGCAAGGTCAACTTGTAGTTGGAAAGTTTTAGGGTCCGGGGTTGAATTACCTGGACAGGCTGTTAAAAAAACAGTCAAGCCAACGAGAACTAAAACGAAAAATAATGGTGGTTTCATATATGCTTCCTTACTTTAGAAAAAATGATCTTGAAGTTGATTACGAATCGCCTAGACCTATATACCTCTATAAGCCCCCATTTCTTTAGCTAGCGTTTTTGCACAATGTACTGCTAGCGCATTGACTAACTTTACTGCATGCAGCTTGCACTGCGATGTAAATTTTACGCTGCTCGCCATTGTGAAAAAACCTACTGCCTCTCTGTAAGATAGCCTCATTAAAAATGATGGCACTAAAAACCCCTTTTTAATATAACGCGTTTCACTTGCAGTTTAAACTGGAAATTTCGTTTTTATATAAATCAATTCTTAATTTAAACTGCATCTTCAGCTAATAACCCTAAACGCTGAGCTTTCTGCGTGCCGTTCTCGTCAAAAAACATTTTAAAGATGCGCTCGGCAATCGCAGGCGTCAGCTCCCCTTTTTTAACTTGGGGCCAGTTGTCACTGTCGGCTAAGAAAACTGCTCTGGGGGTAGGTTTGAAAAATTTGACGCGTACGCTTTTATAGTCCATCGCCGAGAGTACGGCGGCGCGGTGCAAGCCCTGACGAATAAAAAAACGGTAATCGTCAGATGTTCTCAAAAAATAGCCTCTAATATCACCGTCATGACCATTTAAAGGCTTGTAGCCCTCGCCTTTTACCGACTCATAGGTACTTTTTAATCGTGTCAGTTCCAAGCGCCCCTTTTCATCTGAAACCGGGCCGAAGCCCTGATTGCCATGCGACGCCCCCAAGCCTTTCTCAGCTTTGGTATGGGGTTTAGAAGCGTCCCAGGGAAAAAAGGGTTCATAGGGGGGAATCGAGAGTTTGGTCAGGGGGTGTGCCCCTTCAATGTCGTCAGGGCTCACGTTAGGGAAAAAAGCCTCGAAAACGTTCTTAGGCTGATAGCGCTTGTAATACTCGTGCAAAATAGAGTCTTCATAACTGAGTTCTAGCGTACTTATATATTGCCTAAGCACTGCCACAAACGGATGCCAGCCTGCTGGATCATAGGAAAAGTGATAGGGGTAACGGCATTTTTCCAGCGGCACCTCAAAAGCAACATCACCTGAGTGGTAAATAGCGTCGCAGGGATGCTCGAGCGCTGTTAGCGGCGTAATCGTTTTATCGATACGCTGGGGCACTTCAAACCCTAAACGTCTTAGCGCGTAACGAAACGACCTAAGCGCAAACGTCCTGGTAATAGACAGCTTATCTGACATCAGCTAAATAAAAGTTTCTGGGCAACAAGGTTGAACCCTGCTTCCTAGGGGCTGGCTCCTCAGGCATAAATATAAATCTATATGTCATCGGCCCTCGCTAACAGTGTATCTTTTATTTCCTGCATTGTCCCGTTAAAATTCTAGCATGCTACCCAGAAGAATTGTCACACCATAAGCTTAGCGAAACCGCTAAACTGGCATACGATGGACACCTTCAGCGATAAGCCGCTGATAAGTTGGTTTTAGACTAAGGTAATCTGCAAATCACCAATATAATGCAAGCGCCCCCTTTCAGGGTCCGCTATACTTAAGGACAGTTCATGACGACATTTCGCAAAATCTATAAATTACTCTCACCTCAAGAGCGCCGTAAAATCCTTTGGATATCACCGCTTATTACCTTTATGGCGCTTATGCAGGTGGTTGGCGTCGCTTCGGTTGCGCCTTTTTTATCGCTGCTTTCACAACCTGAGCTTATAGGCACGAACCAGTACCTTAACTGGGCCTATACCACCTTCAACTTTACGAGCGAAAACCGTTTTCTGATTGCTTGCGGCCTAGCTGCCTTGGGCGTTATTTTGTTCAGCAATATCACTACGGCCTTTACCATGTGGACGCTCTACCAGTTTTCCTGGGGAACCTATCACTCACTTTCAGAGCGCTTGCTCACAAGTTACCTCTACAAGCCGTATACCTTCTTCCTCAACCGCAATACCTCTGAGCTTGGCAAGAACATTCTGTCTGAGGTAAGTGAGGTCGTGCGCGGCGTACTTGTACCTACTATGCAGCTTTTTGCCCGCGGCGTTGTGGCTATTTTTGTCATTCTGGGATTGGTCGCGGTGGACTGGCGCTTAGCGCTTTTACTGTTTTCGCTTTTAGGCGGCGCTTATACCCTTATTTTTGTGCTTATGCGCAGAAAACTTGCTAGTTATGGTAAGGCTCGAGTCAAAGCCAATAAAGAACGCTTTCATAGTGCAGTCGAGGCACTCGCGGGTGTCAAAGAGGTCAAGCTACTGGGCAAAGAGTCTATTTTTATTCGCCGCTATTCCAAACCGTCACGCAAATATACTTATGTGACAGCGGCGACGCAGATTGTCGGGCAGTTACCGAGTTATGGTCTCGAGGCACTTGCCTTTGGCGGCATTCTGATGATGGTTATTTACCTTTTATCGTTGGGCCGCGAACCCGGAAGCATCGTCACCCTTTTGGGTATTTACGCCTTTGCTATTTACCGACTCATGCCTGCGCTTCAGCAAATCTTTTCGTCAATCACCAATATCCGGGCGAACGAAGCTTCGCTTGACGCTGTCTTTGAGGACCTGAGCACCGCTAAGATCGACGTGCCAGTCAACCGCGACCACATTACGACACTTCCATTTGAGAAAAGTCTCGAGTTAAAAAGTATTACCTTCCAATACCCCGAAACCGACGAGCCCGTTTTGAAAGATTTTAGCCTAAGTATAGAGGCCAATACTTCAGTTGCCTTTGTAGGCTCGACAGGCTCGGGCAAAACGACGACGGTGGATATTTTGTTGGGGCTTTTAGAGCCTGCAGCGGGACAGCTCGTCGTTGACGGTGTGAAAGTGACAAAGGACAAGGTTGCCAACTGGCAAAAAAATCTGGGCTATGTCCCGCAGGTCATTTATCTAAATGATGACTCTATCGCACGTAACATTGCCTTTGGTGTTCACCATACCCAGGTGGACAGAAAGGCTGTCGAGCGCGCCGCGAAGCTCGCTAATATTCACGACTTTATCGTTTCCGATTTGCCGCAAGGTTATGATACCCCCGTGGGTGAGCGCGGTATTCGTTTGAGCGGAGGTCAGCGCCAACGTCTAGGCATTGCCAGGGCGCTTTATCACAACCCCGCCGTCCTTGTTCTGGACGAGGCTACGAGCGCACTAGACGGCGTGACCGAAGAACACATTTTTAACGCAGTTAGCGAAATCGGTAAATCGAAAACCGTCATTATGATTGCTCACCGCATAAGTACCGTAAGAAACTGTGACGTTATTTATGTCCTTGAAAAAGGCCGCGTAGTTGCGCACGGCGCTTACAAAGACTTGGTCGCAACAAGCCCCGAATTCCGCGCGATTGCCCAACTAGAACCTGTCGCTGCAAGCTGATTTGAAGGCGTTCTATAACGATTCTAGGATGTCAGACCTTACTGGCAGTGTGATTTCCAACGGCGTTTTTAAGCGTTCTTGTGGCATAATTTCTAGGACTGAGTTTTTAACCTATTCACGACCCATGTAGCATATTCTGTTGGTAGCAGCGAGGTTTTTACCCATGACATCACCTATGAAATTTCCACCTATGAAATCAGTTAGATATAGTCTTTTATTCGGCCTTTTAGTCTTTTTGTCAGCTTGTACACAGGGGCCACGCATCGCCTCATTTAGTGCCTCGGACACAGCCGTGACGCCGGGAACGGAAGTGACCCTGAGCTGGAGCGCGAGCAATTTTGACAGACTTACGATAAACCCGTCTATCGGCAATGTCGAAGACAGAGACTCAGCCACCGTCCGGCCCAATATCACGACGACCTATGAACTGACGGCCGAAAAAGGTGCTGAACAGATTAAGCGAACCGTCGAGGTCCGCGTGGGTGAAGGTCCGGAGATTGAGCGTTTTACTATCTCACCTAATCCTGTCAGTCCCAACGCTAAAGCCACCCTGTCATGGAAGGTGAACAACGCTAACACAATTGAGATTAGCGATATACCTGAACCTGCCGGGGGCTTTGACAATGAAGGTTCGGTTGAAATTACCGCTACGGTCAACAAAACTTATCAGCTGACTGCCGAAAACGACTTCGGCACCGACGCTGCACCTGTTGAACTCTTCGTGGATGACAACGCTATTAAGTTCAGCGCCTCCCCCAACGTGATTGAAGCGGGCGACGAGGTCACGCTTTCGTGGGCAGGTGAAGGTCTTGAGGCGGCCACGCTAGCTATTGATAACGGCGTTGGGAATGTAACGGGTAAAACAAGTATCAAGGTCACACCTAGTGACAGCACTCTTTATAAATTAACTGTAACAGACGGCAGTAGCGAGCGTTCGGCCCTCGCGGGTGTGGTCGTGGGTTTAGAACCTGTGATTTTCGTCTTTGAAGCCGGTGATACGACAGTCAGCTCAGGCGCGGCTGTGACGCTTAACTGGATTGCCATAGGTGACGGACCTGTCTCCCTCGAGCTTGACGGTGAGGACGTTACGGGGAGCACATCAACCGTTAAAAACCCTAACCAGACAACGACATATGAGCTTACAGCAACGAATGACGCAGGCTCGGTATCACAGAGCGTTACCGTCAATGTCGGCGCGGCGCCGACTATAAGTAGCTTTAGTGCCGATAAACAAAGCGTAACCGCGGGCGACACCGTTCAGTTTAGCTGGAATGTGAGCGGAGCAACGACCCTTACTCTAACTCCTTTTGGCAACGTTAGCGGCTCGGGACAAAGCGTTCAGGTCAACCAGACCACGACTTATAAACTGACAGCTAGCAATGAATTTGGCTCGAGTCAATCCGATGAGATTACCGTAACGGCGGCAGGTAAGCCTACTATCACCAAGTTCTCAGCCGATCCCCCCAACTTATCACCTAGTGACCTGAAACCCGTTACTTTAGAGTGGAACGTCACGGGTGAGGGCAACATCACCGTTGAGATTGACAACGGTGTCGGTAGCGTTAACACCACCGGCACAACCACGGTTCAGCCTACCCAGACCACAACCTATACGCTCACAGCGAGCAGTGAGTTTGGAACGAGTACCCAAACGGTCACCGTGACAATTCTTTCCGAAGGTAACATCGTTTTACTCATAGCTGGACAGTCAAACGCTTCAGGCCGCGGCGAACTGAATGGCAACCGAGAATCGTCCGACCCCGATGTGCGCATGTTAGGTAACGATTACAACTGGAAGACAGCCACCGAACCCACCGACAGCAATGAAAACCAAAAAGATTTTGTTAGCCGTGATAACTCTTCTAACGCGAGTTTGGGGTGGGAAAACGGTGCAGGGCATTCATTTGGTGTGCGGCTCGGTAAAAAGCTAAACGCGGCAACCAGTAAAAAGGTTTATTTGATTCCCAGCGCTCTGGCAGCTAGCTGCGTCGACACGCCCTGCTCAACACCCGTCTGGGAACCTGGCAATTCAAAAATCAACCGGGGAGAACTCTTTGGCAGCGCTAACTACCGCGCCAAAGTTTCAGCGGGAACAGCTAATAACGCTCCAGCTTCTCCAGAGGGCGGTGCAGTCTCGAGTCTCATCTGGTATCAGGGTGAGTCTGATCAAAATAACAGCGGCTTTATTGAAGATACGAATAAAGTTATGGACACCTTTATGTTCGAGCTTGACCGCCAGGGTGACAGCATTCAGGGTGTACCCGTCTTCTACATGCAACTCGCGCAGCGCCGTGAAGATATTCCAGCCGACGCAGGCAAAAACATTGCTTATCACCGAGTTCGTGAAAAGCAGCGGCAAATGGAAACCCAGTTCGGTAAAGCAGGTACGCGCCGCGATAACTACTATATGGTTGTAACCCACGACCTCCCCCTAATTGAGGACAATCACTTAAGTGCCGAGGGGCAAAAGATTCTCGGTGACCGCATTGCCCTGGCCTACCGCGAGCATATCTTGGGTGAGGGTGTTGATGGAACAGGCCCGAGGCTAGAGGGGATTGCCCTGTCTGGAAACACGATAAAGGTCGATACGACCAAACCCATCAACAACAGCAACAGTTATGACAATTTCTTTACGGTTTTTGTTGACGGAAGCTCTAAAACGATTAACAACGGCATATCTAATATAAGACGCGACCTCAGTGACAATACGGCGGTGCTTATTACGCTCTCGAGTGCGCCCAGTAATGGTGCGCTAGTGACCGTGCGTTATATGTCGCCTAATACCTCGGTATCGTCCTATCCGACGGCGAAGTTTAATAACGTGGTTAAGAGCGGAGACTTACCCCTACCAGCCTTTGGTCCTCTCACTCTCCCCTTTTCGGCTAACTGAGCTTTAGGCACAAAAAAGAGGGCGCCTCACGACGCCCTCTTTTTTGTGTTCGGTTTAAACCAGAACGAGCTTTAAAGAATCTTAGACAAGAACGACTTGGTGCGCTCCTCTTGCGGATTGGTAAAGAAGTGCTCGGGCGGTCCCACCTCGACAACTTGACCCGCGTCCATAAAGATAACGCGGTCACCGACCTCACGGGCAAAGCCCATCTCGTGAGTAACCACAATCATCGTCATACCCTCTTTGGCGAGGTTCACCATGACTTCTAAAACCTCACCGATAACTTCGGGGTCAAGGGCGCTGGTCGGCTCGTCAAAAAGCATAACTTTAGGTTCCATCGTCAGCGCCCTGGCAATTGCTACACGCTGCTGCTGCCCCCCTGAGAGCTGACCTGGGTACTTCTGGGCCTGCTCGGGTACACGGACTTTCTCTAAGAAATACATAGCGCGCTCTTCTGCTTTGGACTTTTTCCACTTGCGCACACGAATCGGTGCCAGGGTGATATTTTCCATCACAGTTAAGTGAGGGAACAAGTTGAACGACTGAAACACCATGCCCGTTTCACGGCGAATCTGGTCGATTTTGCGAACGTCGTCGGTGAGTTGCGTACCGTCAACAAAAATCGCGCCTTCCTGGTGCTCTTCAAGGCGGTTGACACACCGTATCAGCGTCGACTTGCCCGACCCGGACGGGCCGATAACCACCACGACCTCACCTTTATTAACAGAGAGGTTGATATCTTTGAGCACGTGAAAGTCGCCGTACCACTTGTTCAAACTTTCAATCTCGATAATTTTATCCCCGCTGTCGGGGGCGTCTGCGCGTACATTTGCTTCCATTACGTCTGCCATTAAAGCCTCCTAAGAGTTGTTAGTCATTCGTTCTTAGTTATTAGTAAAAACCAAAAAGCTAAGAACGAATGACTAATTCCTAATAACTTTTTCCTTACCTTGTCCCCACACCGAGTTGGGTCTCTAGCTGACGGCTTGCTACCGACATCCTGTAAGCGAAAAACCAATAGACGACAGCTAAGAAAAGGGATAGCTCGAGCCTAATCCCGCCTGCAACCTGTAGCGACGCAGGCTGGTTTGCCACCGTGTTGGCGATATTGAACAGGTCGAGCAGACCGACAATAAACACGAGCGACGTATCCTTAAAAAGACCAATCGCCTGACCGACAATGGCGGGAATTACAGCGCGTAAGGCTTGGGGCAAGACAATTTTTCGCGTTGTCTGCCAACCCGATAAGCCCAGCGCCCTGGCAGCCTCCGACTGCCCCTTTGGCACAGCTTGAAGACCACCGCGCACGTTCTCGGCCATGTAGGCCGCTGAGAACAGCGTAATAGCTACGTAAGCTCGCAGAACTGCTGGAAGGTTGTTGGGGTCGGTGTCTAAAAGTAAGGGAAGCAGCAGCGACGCAATGAACAACCACATAATAAGCGGCGCACCGCGCACAATCTCGATAAAACCAATACAGAAATACTTGATGGCGGGCAAATTGCTGCGCCGCCCGAGCGCCAGGGCTATTCCCAGAGGAAAGCTCGGGATAATACCCGTAAAAAGAATCATGGTGAGGAGAAAGCCGCCCCATTCTCTAGCCGGAACCACGTGCAGGGGTCCGGTAGGGGTAACACCATACAGAATGAAAAAACCCACCAAAAGCGAAATGCCCCAAGCCCAGCTTAAATAGCGCACCACACCCGGTTGGGCGCGGCCCCACAGGTAGCCGAGCACAGTCACTACACTCGTCAGCAGCCAGAGGAGGCGCACGGACTCCCAGAAAAGAAGCCCTACCAGGGTAAGTGCGAAAACGAGGGCAGCAATCCAACGGAAGGCCGTGACCAGAATTTTACCTTCGCCTCTCGAGGCCACCCCGGACGACACCCCGAAAAGCCCCATCGTTAGGGCTAGAACGAGCATAGGTCGCCACAGCAAGTTAGTAGGATAACGGTAAACCGAGAAGAGTTTTAAATTCACCCAAATGCGTTCCCAGCTCGCCTCGAAAAAGACCCAGCGCAGCAGCCCAAAAATCGCCCAGATAAGCAGCGTACCAAACACCACTGTTAAAACAGAATTGCCCGGTGAGCTAAACAGGTTTTCTCTAAGCCAGCCAGTGACGCCCGTATGTTTAACGGGTCTTGCTCTTGCTGTCGCCATTTACACGCACCTCACTTTCATGCTCATTCGATTAGCTCTCATCTTTCCACCCATCATCTCTCAACCAAAGCCATGCGCTCGTTGACAATATTGAGCACGAACGCGAAGACAAAACTAATCACTAGGTAGCTTATAATCAGGATTATCGCCACTGGAATACTCGCCCCCGTTTGATTCGCCACAATGCTGGAAATGACAAATAGCTCCGCGTAGGCTGCTAGCGCACCAAGAGAAGAGTTTTTCGTCAGGTTCAGATATTGACTAATCATAGGTGGCAAAATAATACGCAACGCTTGCGGGAAAACCACCAAATTGAAGGTTTGATAGGGCGACAACCCAAGAGCCTTTGAGGCTTCAGTCTGTCCTTTGGAAACGGCCTGAATACCCCCACGCACGATTTCAGCGATAAAGCTTGCTGTGTAAATAACGAGTGCAAGCAAAATCGCTAAGTAGTTTACCGTCAGGCGCAAACCGCCCTCGTAGTTAGAAACGGGGATGAATGCGCGGCTGTATACGAGGGGGGCAGACTCGAGCAAGGTCACGTCTGCTTGCAATTCCGCCTCTTCCCCATCGCCGGAGGTGCTAGGCGCACCGAACGCACCAAAGCGTCCGGTTGTCCCGCCACTACTTTCCTCCTCAGCCCCAGCTTCTTGCATAGCCTCAAAGCCTGGAATGCGGAAACTACCTTCGCGGTCAGCGACAATCGTGCGCTCGAAACCTTTGACGTTCATGAGCAGTTCTACGCCGCCAAAGCCCGTAACGCGCTCGCTCTCGGTGTTTATATCTTCGCCCTCATCAAACGCGCCGTTCGTGTTGCGGTCTTCGTAAATAACGCCGCGATTGGGAAAGCTCGTAAACTCTACGGAAAAACGTGTTTCATCAGCAGGGTCAGCAAAGACGATCTCGACCTCTTCAACTTCGCTTTCACGTACGAGCGGGAAGCGGAAAATACTGTAAACCTCGCCTCCTGATTCGGTTAAGTTCTGGGTCCGGGTACTCAGTTGCGCCTCTTCTAGCCGCACCTGCGCCGCCGCGTAGGCCGCGCCCGACTCACCTCGGTCAAGGCGGTCATTCTCATTGGCATCTATATAAAGCGTACCGCGCCCTCTATCGGCTAAAAAGTTCGACGCAAGGTTATCAGGTAGGCTACGGTCAGCACCTGCGACAAAGTACCCGCTGACTAGAATCACTAAGGCGGCGCCCAGGGGAATAAGCCAGGGATTGCCAGGCCGCTCACTTTTAGCTATCTGCCGACGTCTAAAAAAGTAGAGCCCGATAAGGGCAACGATTGCCGCGATTATCCAGGGAAGCCATGCTGAGAAACGATAACTCGGATAAAGCCAGGGCAGGGCCAAGCCTACGTTGGAGAAAAGGACGCCACCAGGCAATTCAACAGGGTTTGACACCCTGGGCGGCAGGGGGAGTAAGACCGCCGTGTACCAAAAAATAATTTGTACCGCTAACGGGGTATTGCGAATGGTTTCGATATAAATAGTTGCAATTTGCCGCACGAGCCAGTTCGATGACAAGCGCATAACACCGACAACAATTCCTAACAGGCTTGCCAGTACGACACCGACTAGCGCGACCTTGAGCGTATTGAGCAAACCGATAACAAGCGCGCGCCAATAAGGGTCATTGGTGTTATACGGAATAGGCGTTTCTGAAATAGGTATACCTGCGCGGTTATCCAGAAAACCGAAATCCGCAGGCAAATTTGCCACCTTGAGCGCCGTAGTAACGTTCCGGTAAAGAATACCTGCACCTATAACAAGTACAGCAACGAAAATAATCTGCGCCAAAAACCCAATGATTTTGACGTTTCGATAAAACGGAATAGACTCTTGCTGGGAAACGCTGCTCTGTGAGCCCGTGCGCATCGCCATAGCCACCTCCTATAGCCTAAGTGTTATAAATTCCTGCTTAAGTCTACCTTAAAAGGGTATCTCAAGACTCAGGGTTATTTTTAGATAAAGAAAAGGGGGCGGTGACATACGCCACCACCCCACTTTAAGGTTTTTAAGGTTTAGCGGAAGGGCGGGCTGTAGAGCAAGCCGCCTTCATAATATTGGGCGTTTAGGCCGCGTGGTATATCGAACTGAGTATCAGGACCCAAATTACGATTGTAGATTTCAGCGTAGTTACCGACTTGAGCAATCGCTTGGCGAATGCCGTCAGCGGATAAGCCGAGTTGCTCAACCGGACCGGGCTCGACGCCTAGAAGGCGCTGAACGTCAGGGTTTTGTGACTCTTCAGCAACCTGGTCAACGTTTTCAGAGCTAATACCAAACTCTTCGGCGCTGATAAGGCCATGAACAATCCACTTGACCGCGTCGAACCAGGCGTCGTCGCCGTGTAAGACAGAGGGACCGAGGGGCTCTTTTGAAATTGTTGCGTCGAGAATAATGTGCTCGTCTGGGTTACGTAAGGTAATCAGGCGGCTTGCTAGACCTGATTTATCTGTGGTCCAGGCGTCGCACTGACCGTCGTCATAAGCTGAGGAAAGCTGGTCAGCATTTTCAAAAATGACTGGCGTGTACTCAATACCTAGAGCGCTCATAACATCAGCTAAGTTAAGCTCGGTGGTGGTACCCGACTGAACGCAAATGTTGCGCCCGTCCATGTCCTCGAGTGACGTAATACCAGCGTCACCGCGGGTCATGAAACCTTGACCATCATAAAAAGTTACAGGTGCAAAGTTTAAACCCACTTCGCTGTCACGGCTACTCGTCCAGGTCGTGTTACGAATAAGTACATCGACTTCGCCAGATTGTACCGCTGTAAAGCGCTCTTGCGAAGAAAGGGGGCGGTACTCGACAGCAGTGGCGTCGCCTAAAACAGCGGCGGCAATAGCCTTGCAAAAGTCAATGTCGAAACCTTCAAACTCACCCTGGTCGTTGACGCTACCGAAACCTGGTAGGCGCTCGTTGACGCCGCAACGAAGTGCGCCGCGTGACTGGATGTCGCCCAGCATGCCTTGTGCGAAAACGGTACTGCCGAATAACGCTACGGCAGCGATTAGTAAAACGAATTTACGCATGTTCACCTCTTTCAATGTGAAAAATTTGGTTTTTCAACCCTTGGTCATACTTGGTTATGCTAACCGTTAGACTGTACCTTTGTAAAGGATGGTACGGCGACGGTGAATAGGCTGTGAAGGCAAAATGTGCTCTTTTACAAGGCTTTATTAAGGTAAAGTGGACAAACTGTTAACTATCTATTGCAGCGTTTAAAAAAATGTCTAGTTAGGGCTTTCACGCATTGTAGAAAACAAAGAAAGGCACCATGCCCCTGAATTCAACACTTGTCGAGCAGCTCGCTGTAACTGTAAATCGTGAGAATTTAAGCCACCGACTTGCAGAAATGGTGCGTATTTTTAGCATCAACCCTTTTGCTAGCGCAGCTCGAGAGGGCTACCGCGAAGACGAACTCGCCAGCTACTTACTCGAGCAGTTCAAAGCGCTTGGCCTGGAGACAGGCAAGTTTGAGGTCGCTCCAGGTCGCCCTAATATATGGGGAACGCTAAAAGGTAAGGGAACGGGTCCGAGCCTGGTTTTAGGGGCGCACATGGACACCGTGGGTATTGAGAACTACGAAAATGCCCTCGAGCCTGTCGTAAAAGAAGGCAAGCTCTACGGACGCGGGGCTTGTGATATGAAGGCGGCGTTCGCTGCTTATTTAGAACTTACCAGGTTGCTTATAGAGAACGAGGTTGAACTCAGTGGCGACTTGCATATCGTCGGCTTAGTAGACGAAGAGTATAAGATGATGGGCTCACAAGCTTATCCGTCACATGGACCCAAGGCAGAGTTCGGCATCATCGGTGAACCGACAAATCTCAAAATTTGTCCTGCGCATAGGGGCCAACTGGGTTTTCTGATTACTGCGCATGGCAAGGCGGCACACTCGAGCCGTAAAGAATTAGGCCGTAACGCCATCCGGCAAATGATGCCTGTGTTGGACATGCTCGAGGACTTTGATAAAGACTTACAAGGGCGCGAACCCCATCCACTGTGCGGTTACGCGAGCGTCAGTCCTAATGTGATTCAGGGCGGCACCGTAGCTTCTATCGTGCCGGATAAATGTACGCTGGAGGTCGATATTCGCACCCTGCCCGGTACGTCAGCAAATGACATAAAGAACGAACTAGCGAGGCGACTCGAGAAGCTCGAGAACACCCTGCCTGATGCTAAATTTGACCTCACAGGACCCAGTTGGGATATTCCAGGGCTCGAGGTCGATACCCATTCACCTATTATCACAGCGCTTGCCGAAAGTCATCAAAGTCTTTTTGGCGAGAAGCCAATGTTAGAAGCGTTCCCCGCTGCCACAGACGCGCCCTACATGGGTTTTCCGACGGTCATTTGTGGTCCTGGAAATTTAGAACAGGCGCACTCTACAAATGAATTTGTCGACTTAAGCCAGGTAGAAGACGCGACCAAACTATACCTGGGATGCCTGTTGGCACTAAAGATGTAGCCCCATTTTTAGCTGGCAAACTTACTGCCGCTTCGTTAATCGCACCGCGAATGGCGTTGCGCACAGCGATATCGACAATCGTATTACCGCTGCGACCTGCTTTTAGCGAGCGCACAACCGTACCAATATCGACACTTACGTTTGACTGTGATACCTGCGAGGTAGAACTGCCAATCGCCAAAATTTCAGCCGTATTGGCGTCAACAATGCGGATATCAACGGTGACTCGAGCCGTAATCGTCTCGGTGCTACCGCCAAAAATGCCTAGCACCTTACCGCCGCCACCTGTTGTCGTTACCCCAAACTCTGAAAGACTACCGAGCGCAATAAGCTCAGCGCCTGTGATACGCCCAACCTCAGCAGCAGTAGCCGAGTCGACCCGTCCACTCGTGGCTAAATTCTGCTCCCGAATGACCTTGTCGAGTTCGGCGCGCTCGGTAATGCGAAACTGGTTGCTTCTAAACGCTTCAGTAACAAAAATATCTGCCACACCCGAGCCGAGGTCATCGTAAAAGCCGTCGCCCTCTTTACTTAAATCCGCCTCGCCAATACGCACGTTACCCGCTCGCACCTCAAAGTTAGGCACCGCGATAATCCAGCGCGACTCGAGCGGCAAGGTATCGGTATTGAACTCAACCACATCGGCTTGACCCGTTTGTTCGTTGTTCACAGAGGGCGCACATGCCGCCATCAATACAAGTAGAAGTCCCACCAAACATCTATACATAGAATTTTATTCTATCAGGTTGCGTGAGCGGCCCAAGATGAAAAACCTCCGCCTTTACGCAAAGTGTAAAATGTAAAGAGTGAGACGCGATTTTTCTACGCCTCACCCTATCTTTCTTCTTTTTTCTTTCTTCTTAACTCTACTTAGCTCCAGCTCGAGAACTTATCAAACTTTTCAGTGAGCAGGTAGTAAAAGGTCACGCTGGATTTATAACGGTTGCTACGGCCCATCGTTTCGCACATCTCTTGCAAAGCTTCATCGAGTACAGCGTCGTCCTCTTTTAAGTCGAAGCGACCTCGCAAAAGGTTTTCTTTAATATAGCTCAGCTCTTTAGCTTGTGAGCAGGCCACTGTCATAGCGTCACGCTGGTCCACGGCCTCACCAAATGAGGCAAGGATTGCCCGTACCGTGTCTTCGTTGACGTTGTCGCTGTAGTTTTTAGCGTCTTTGATATACTGCTCAGGCTCAGCGCCCATCAAAAGGCTGCTCGAGCCTTTACTGGAACTTGGATCTTCTTTCGTATCACTGACTTTGGCGCTTTTTTCATCTTGGGCATCTGCGCTGCCCTTAGATGCTGTGGACTTAGAACTGTCACTATCTGTCTGACTTTGCTTAGCCGCGCCTTTAACCTTTTTTGTATCAGCCGTTTTTGTATTAGTCTCTTTTTCGTCAGCGTCACTTTGCTCAGGTGCGAGCGCGGTACCGACCTCTTCGGTTTGCTTCACGGTTTTACCCATAGAGGTTTTATTGTCAGGGTAAGGTTCAGCGATACTCTGACCATTTTTTGCAGCTTTTTCGTCTGCCTTTTTCTCGTTTTCCTCTTTGGCACGCGCCTCGAGTTTGGCCTTAATACGCTTAAGAACCGTGACTTCTTCAAGCGCACGCTGGTCGAGCACACTGCGAATATCTTTAATCTGCTGGTTGATACCCGGAATCACGAGTTGCTCGAGGGCGTTTACGCGGCGATTGGTTTTCTTAATTTCCTCACCAATACGGCGCAAACGCGTTTCAGTTGCCGCAACCTTTATAAGTGCTTCAGTGAGCTTGCGAAATTCCGAGGCGGCGTCGAGGGTGCGTGCACCTGCGTTGATAGGTGAAAAAGGCAAGTCGCTACTAAAACTCGGCGGCTGCACTTGCGGTACTTTGACGCCGAACAGGTTCTCGACCTTGATATCGACATCTAAACCCGATTGCTCAGCGAGGCTCAAGCTTTCAACGGCCTCGGGGCCGTCCCAGGCTTTGGCTAAAAAGAGGCTGAAGTAAGCCTCTTGACTTGTTCCTGAAAGTGACTTTCGAGCTTCTAAAGACGACTTTACCAGGTCGAAAAATTCAGTGATAAGCGCGTCCCGCTTACGCTTTAAAAGGTCTGCACCTCTATTGGCAAGCTGCAACTGGTCGCGCCGCTGAAGTAAATTCGAGCGGGTCGGTGCAATTTGTTCTGCCATTCAGTTCTCCTGTAGGGGCAGGTCTTGTGCCTGCCCTCACCCGCAGGGCACCCACAAGGGATGCCCCTACGATTTATCGTTTAACCCATACCTCGAGCTGCGTCCGCTGCGCCCCAAAGTTCGTCCATCTTCGCGCCGTAGTATTTGTCGATTTGCTCGTTGGCAAGACGCGTCAACTCGGATTTGGGCAAAATCGAGAGCATAGTCCAGGCAATATTGAGCGACTCGTCAATAGAGCGGTCTGCACTGCCCTGATCAATGAACTTTTTCTCGAACTCGTCGGTAAATTTCAGGTAAAGCTTATCATTTTCTGAGAGCGCATCTTCACCCGTAATCGCGACCAGGCGGCGTAGGTCAAGACCATTAGCATAAGCTGCTTGCAGCTGGTCCGCCACGTTTTTGTGGTCTTTACGCGTTTTACCCTCACCGATACCGTTGTTCATCAGGCGGCTAAGGCTAGGGCCTGGGTCGATGGGCGGATAGTAACCCTGGTTGTGCAGGTTACGCCGCAGGTAAATCTGGCCTTCGGTGATATAGCCTGTCAGGTCAGGAATTGGATGGGTTACGTCGTCATCAGGCATACTGAGAATAGGGATTTGCGTTACTGAACCCTCAACGCCGTTCACAACACCAGCGCGCTCGTAAATCGAGGCAAGGTCAGTGTACATATAACCAGGGTAGCCGCGGCGACCTGGAATCTCTTCTCGAGCACCGCCGATTTCGCGCAATGCCTCGCAGTAGTTGGTCAAGTCGGTCAGGATAACGAGAACGTGATAACCGTGTTCAAAAGCGAGGTACTCAGCAGCTGTCAGCGCCATACGCGGGGTGAGCAAACGCTCTACCGCAGGATCATCGGCCTTGTTCAAGAACAGAACCGAACGTGCTAGCGCGCCCGTACGCTCAAACTCTTGCGTGAAGAAGGTCAGCTCGCGCTGCGTAACACCCATCGCGGCGAATACAACGGCGAATTCTGAACCTTCACCTAGAACCTTTGCCTGCCGCGCAATCTGCGCAGCTACTTCGTTAGCAGGTAGACCTGAACCCGAAAAGATAGGCAATTTTTGACCGCGTACCAGGGTCATAAGGGTATCAATGGTCGAGATACCCGTTTGAATGAATTCTTCGGGCATTTCACGCGCAACCGGATTAATCGGTGCGCCGCCGATAGGCAAGCGCTTGTCGGCAACAACCTCGGGCAGACCGTCGATAGGTTGACCGATACCATTGAAGCGGCGGCCAATCATCTCTCTCGAGACACCCAAACGCGCCACATTCTCAACGAGGCTGACCGTAGTCGATGCAAGGTCGATACCGGACGTTTCCTCGAACACCTGAAGAATCGTAAATTCGTCGGTGACCTCGATAACTTGTCCGCCACGCTCGCGGCCCGACTTGTCTTTAATACGAACGATTGCGTTGTAGGCTAGGTCAGGCGCGTTTTGCAAAAAAAGCAGCGGTCCCGAGACATAGCTAACCTCGCTATATTCTTTTTTAAGTAAGTTAGACGCCATTCAAATCTCCTTAAATTACGCGGGCACCGCGTAGGCGTTGTCGAGTTCTTTAAGTACGTTTTCTTTGTAGGCTTCGAACTCGTCTTCAGGAACATAGCGGGCGCGGTTGATTTTCTCAACGACCTCACTTTTGAGGATATCGTCTACGGTCGAGCCGCCACTGACGGCTGCCCTGGCTTTTTCGTACCACTTGAGCATCATTTGTAGCATGCCGTAAGCCTTGGACATCGAGCAAGAAGCGTCGACAGGATCAAAACCGTTTTGCTGCAAGAAATCCTGGCGCAAAATACGCCCAATTTCAATAATGAGGCGCTCCTGGTCTTGCAGCGCGTCAGGGCCGACAAGCTGAACAACCTCTTGCAGTTCGCTTTCGCGCTGAAGCAGGGTTACAGCTTCGTCACGTAGCTGCGTATAATCCTCAGCAACATTGTCGCGGTACCAATCCTCGAGAATACCTGTAAACAGCGAATAAGAGCGGTTCCAGTTAATCGAGGGGAAGTGACGGCGGCGTGCCAGTGAAGCGTCAAGCGCCCAGAAGCAGCCCGTAATCCGCAAGGTCGACTGCGTCACCGGCTCGGAAAAGTCACCACCGGCAGGCGAAACAGCGCCGATAATCGAAACAGCGCCCTCTTCACCAGACAGGGTCGTTACGCGGCCCCCGCGCTCATAAAACGCAGCAAGACGTGACGCTAAGTAAGGCGGATAGCCTTCCTCAGCAGGCATTTCCTCGAGGCGTGAAGCAATCTCGCGCAGCGCCTCGGCCCAGCGGCTCGTCGAGTCGGCCATAACCGACACGCCGTAGCCCTGGTCGCGGAAATATTCTGCCAAGGTAATACCTGTGTAAATAGAAGCCTCACGCGCGGCTACTGGCATATTTGAGGTGTTAGCAATCAGCACCGTGCGGTGCATAAGCGGGTTGCCGTTTTTCGGGTCTTCCATGTGCGGGAATTCGACCAGTACCTCAGTCATTTCATTACCACGCTCACCACAACCAACGTAAACCACGATATCGGCGTTACCGTATTTAGCAACCGACTGCTGCGTTACAGTTTTACCCGCGCCGAACGGTCCCGGAATCGCCGCTGTACCGCCCATCGTGAGCGGGAATAGCACATCGAGGATACGCATTCCCGTAAGGAACGGCGTAATCGGGTCGAGCTTTTTCTCGACTGGGCGGGCCTGACGTACAGGCCAGTCGTGATAAAAGTTGAGTTCGGTGCCGTCTTCTAACGTAGCGGCGACCTGGTCAATGGTGTACTCGCCTGCTGACGCGACACTTTTGAGTTTGCCGCTAACACCGGGAGGCACCAAGATTTTGTGAGTAAATGAGAACTCAGGCACCGTACCCAAAATCGTACCGCCTGAAACTTCGTCACCTGCTTTGGCGACGGGGGTAAACTCCCACTTAGCTTCGCGCGATAGTGACTTAACGACGATACCCCGCTCGATATACGTACCTGACGCCTCTTGAATTTTATCTAGAGGGCGCTGAATACCGTCGAAAATACCGTTAAGCATGCCTGGCCCGAGTTCTACAGCGAGGGGCAAGCCTGTCGAAACAACGGGTTCACCAATAGTAAGACCGCCGGTATCCTCGTAAACCTGAACAAAGGCCGTGTTGCCGTCAAGGCGAATAATCTCGCCGATGAGCTGCTCTTTGCCCACACGCACAATGTCAAACATACGCGCGCCCATCATGCCATCGGCGATAACCGCCGGGCCTGAGATGCGCTGGACTTTTCCTTCAATAGCCACTTTTTCCTCCTTTGGAGGAAGTTATTAGGTTTTAGTTTTAAAGCCTATACTAAAAACTAATGACTAATAACTTTCCCAATCTTCTTTGCTACTTACCTTCAAGTCTAGTCAATCTTAATGTCAAACCCAATAGCGCTGCGCACCAAGTCTTTCATATACTCGGTTGCGTCGCCGCTGTCTTCACCGAACGCGGCACCCAAACTTGGCATCGGCAAGATAACGGGTAGGTCGCGTCCGCGCATAGCGCGGGCCGTCGCTTTTATAGGGTCGTCTATAAGCCCTTCGTCAACAGCAACAAGGCCGTAATCAGCCGACTCGATAATCGCCTCGAGTTCTTCCAGAGCTTTCTCTTCATTCGTCTCGCGCACTTCTACGCCAGCCAGGCGGAAACCTGTGGCTGTTTCACTATCGGTGAGAATCAGCATCTTAGGCATCGCCCAGCTCCCTTGCTAGCGCTTCGCGCGGTACACCGTAGTATTTGCCCCGCGCTAGAAGGCGCAGTTTGGCCGACTCTTCTTCTTTCATACGCAAATAGTTAGCAACCACGCCAATATCAAGCGGGTCACTTGCTAAGCGTTTGGCGCTTCTGTTCAAAACGCTGCGAATGGCTTCTTCCGCAGCGCTGAGTGATTCTGTTTCAGCGACCTCGGCAAAGCTCGTACTCGAGAGGTTTTGCAGCGCAGCCTGTGATTCATCACTCACAACGGTGTCAAACAGACTGCGGCTAATCTCTTTACCACCCGAAATATACAGGTCGTTCGTATCAGTGTCGCTGCCGCGCAGTTTAAGCGCGGTGCGCAGGTTGGTCGCGTCGACTTCGCGCTTGATATAGCGCACGAAATCTGCGGGCGCGTCAACTTTTTTCATCGTATCGAAAATCAGTTTGAAATAAGCGCGGTCTAAGGCTAGCTCGAGCCCGTACAAATCGCTGTCTGACCCGTATTGCTGCGCGGCTCTGGCAAACGCACCTCTAAGAGGGGTTGGGGTTGCCAAAAGCGCTTGAGCGACCCCTGACATATCAGATGCAGACGCGACGGTTTCCAAAACAGCAGGCTTGAGTTTGCCCGCCGGAAAGAAAACTTCTTGCACGTCCTCAACGTCACGCCCTGCGTGTTTCGCCCTAGCAATCGCTTTGATGTTGTAAAGGTCATAGCGGAGCAGCAAGAGTGAAACCAGCTCATTGGGCAACCCATCTGTAAAGGTCAACAGACTGCGCGCCGTTTCGTAAAAGTTGCGTGCCAACGCGGCATCGAGCGCTTTCAAGCCTTCATAACGCGCTTGCGACTCCTCTAACTCACGCATATAGGGTGACTGTGCCAGCGTTGACATAAAAGCGCGAAAGTCCGAAGCGTCCAGCGCCTCGTTATAAAATTCGGGGCCTAAGAGCTTAGATTTAAGCCCGCGCACCCTTGCATTAATGTAACCGTAATCCGAGGACATGCTTAGTCCTCAGCCGATTGGTCAGATGCAGCCTCATCTGTTTTAGACGCAGCTTTAGGCTTTGCTTGCGCCTTGGCCGACGAGCCGAACAGAATCTTTGAAACATCCGAGGCCAACTCTTCGCGCAAGCTGTCTAAACGTTCGTAAAGGGTATTTTCTAGAACGACGCTGCCGCGCTTTAAACGGACGCCGCCCTTAATATCGTCACTCGTTTCAACTTTGGCCTTGATATTATGCTTGCTCGCAGCTTTTTCAGCGATACTCTTATCGTCAGGGTTGACAACGACAGCTTCTACCTGCGAAGCGTCACCTACACCTTCAAGCGCCTCTGCGAGGAGTTTCTCTAGAACACCTTCGTACTTCTTTTTATCCTTGGTAAGCGCGTCTATCTTGGCCTTCGCCGCGTCCATCACGCTTTCAACAGCGTCGTGTTGAGAGCGCAAACGCATCGAGGAAGCTTCTAGCTGTGCGCTGCTTCGCGCACGCACCAGGGAAGCCTCGTACTGAGACTTAGCCTGACGTTCACGCTGGGCAGCTATCGTTTCCGCTTCTTCTTGCGCCTTAGCGATAATCTCCGAGGCGCGGTCCTGCGCCTCGGAGCGAATAGCTTCGATCTCCGCGCTCGCTTCTTTCTCGAGCAGAGCGGAAAGATTCGCCATTATCCAATTTGTCCGTTTAAGAAGAAGGCAATAACAAAGCCGAAGATGATAAGGGTCTCAGGAATAACCAGGTAGATAAGAATCTGACCGAACGCTTGAGGGCGCTCAGCAAGCGTACCTGCACCGGCGCTACCAATCGCTGCCTGAGCAATACCCACACCGATAGCGGCGAGACCGATAGCTAAGCCTGCACCGACACCGATAAGACCTGCACCGATACTTGCGCCCGCAGCCGCTTCTTCCTGACCTAAACCGAGGCTCGCGAGGACACCAAATAAACCTAGAGCGATTAATGCTTTCAAACCTTGCTTCATGACTTTCCTCCTAAAAGACGAAACGGTGAATAAGCGCGCCCGCTCTCGTCGTAGTAACCAAACTTGGTAAAGAACTCAACATAATTAAGACGTAAGGGTTGCAGCGTGTGACCGATAATAGTCAACGCTATGGCGATAGTGTGTACGGCTAGGGCAACGACAATCCCAATAATTGGCCCAATAATAGGGGCGAAGCCTGAAATGGCGAAGCCTAAATCAGTGGCGAGGTTAGCGACGAGCGCCGCCGACAAACCTACGGCGAACAAACGCAAATAGCTAAGAATCGCTCCGGCATTTGAGGCAAGCTCGATAATCATGAGGAACACTCGAGACAAAACCATACCGAGTAAGAAAATGACCATGCCACCAATAAGAATGCCTGTGATAATAGGGTTAATGTTGTTTGTCAGGTAGCCGTACGAGAAAACGATCAGTCCGACAAGGCCACCAATCATCCCCACGCCTTCCCAGACGTGCTTCATATCATGGTGCTTAAAGCCGTAGAAAACGCGAATACCCCAGCCACCTAGAACTTGCAAAATGCCAAAGCCTAGCGAAGCGAGGAGTAGCGGCGTATACCTTTCGACTCGGAACAGCAAAATCGGTATAAGGCCCTCGGCGTGACCGCCTTCTTCACCGTGATCGTCACCACCGCCGTGAGCAGCTTCCTCACCGTGTGCGTCAGCAGCTGCAACGGATTCTGCTGCAGGTTCTGCAACCGCTTCGCCGCCATGATTATCAGTGAGACCATCAGCAACGGCGGCTTCAGCGCCGTGAGCGCCTTCTGCACCGTGACCGGGTACGTAAAAGATGGGTCTGTTTTCAGGCCAGTGCTCTAAAAAGTTACCGAAGAACTCGCCGTAGGCAAAGCCAAACAGTACGCTCCACACGGCGCACCACAAAATAACGGTGCTGACTGGCGCGAGTGCTTTTGAACTTATCGTAACGCCTAGAGGTCCTAAGCTTAATTTTTCGCCTTTTTGTCCACGTTGGCGCATCCATAGGGCCAGCGCTGCAAAAGCAAATCCGAAGCCCATGTCACCAACGACAAGACCGAAAAAGAAGGGGAAGAAAACAGCCAGCGTCCAGCTAGGGTCAAAATTGCCGTACTTGGGCGGCGCGAACAGCGCTAGCAACCCCTCGAAGGGTTTGACCCAACCAGGGTTATCTAAACGAACAGGCACGTTGTAGTCGTGGTGCTCGTCAGCGTGGCGCGTTTCGACAATAAGGTCTTCGCCAAACTGCTTACGCAAACCCTCGACGACTTTATTATTTTCTGCTGTGGGCATCCAACCACGTAGCGCGAAGCTGTAACGGCCCTCTGCCATATCCTCGAGCCGTTCATACCTGGCCTGATGATTATGAGCAATTTGGCTCATAGTAGCGAGCTTAGGACCATGTTGCTCAGAGAGTTTTTCTAACTCTTGATCAATTGTCTCTAAGCGCTTGGGCGCAGATTGCGAACGTTCTTCCATCAGGTGCGTCGCCTTGGCAATACCCATATCAGCGTGCATGTCGGGCAAAACAATTTCGTTATAGCCCGCATGACTGATAGCCACTTTCAGATCTTCGCCTTGCCTATTCATGACCGCCACTACGACAAGCTCATCTTTGGCTCTTTCCTTACGAGAAAAAACGACGTTGAAGTTCAGTTCTTCCTCGATTTGGTCGAGCGTTTCTTTGACATTGTCACTTGGCACAGCAAAAGCCGTACCTGTTAAGTAGCGGCTGCCGTCAAGCTGCGCCAACATAGGCGCAAGTTCGCGGAACAGCGGCAGGTAAGTCTCAGCAACGTCGAGTTCATCACGCAGTTCACCGCGCTCAGCAACGAGCGCGTCGACCTGCTTACCAATGGTCTCGAGTTGAGACTTTATTTCTTTTAACTCTTTGGGTACATCGGTACGGCTAGCAGGCTTAATCTCTTCAATGCCAAGGGCATCGATCAGGCTGTCGGCACGCGACACGGCCGCGTCCCAACCTTCTTTAAGCTCTCTGTCTTTATCACTTAGCTCAAGACGCTCTAAACCGACATCTTCACCAGGTTCTAAGGGGTCGACTTGCACGACACCTAAGCTTTGCAAACTCGTCAAAAGTTCGTTGGCAATACTCCGGCGGCCCACCACCGTAATTTGGTCCATCGCCGCAATCATGGCACAACACGCTCCATAACAACGTCCACGGCTTTGTCCATATTGGCCTGCGCTTGCGCTTGCGTTTTATCAACGTCAGCCTGGGCCTCTTTAAGTACGCCCTCACGCGCCGACTCTGATTCAGCGTTGGCTTTGTCGCCGTGCTCTTTAGCGACCGTATCGCCTTTTTCTCTTGCCCTAGCCTTGACCTCTTCGGCCGTAGCCCTGGCATCTTCTATGGTCTTGGCAGCTTGCGTCTCGGCTTCTTTGACTTGCGAAACTAAAGACTGTTCTTGCGCCACTAAATCTTGCAGAAGTTTTTCACCTTGAGCTTCCAAACGTCCCTCCCTTCCCTTGCTGGCTTAGCGTGTAAACGAGCACAAAACTGTAGATGAGGCATAAAAAAACGCGCTCGGATGGTACGTTTTACCACGTTGCGTGTCTGCGTGTTACGCGTTAAGAATAACAGGCGCTGTGAAAAGGTGTCAATTGAGACAATTGTCCCGTTGTGACCTCCTCTAGCCATTGTATTTATTCGTCCAGCATATTATTTCCAGCTCATCTAGCTTGCACAACTAGGTTACGCAAAGGTTACGCAGTAAAATGGCGCGGCAAGAATCTACTGTTACACTCAAATGCGTGGATTTAGCTTCTAAAAACAAGCAGCCAGCCTCAGCACCAAAGGGGGCAAAAGCTAAATCACTAGGCGCTTACTACACCCCTGGGCCCGCCGTTGATTTCATGGTTAGATGGGCCATTCAGGATAAAGAACACAAGGTCATTGACCCAAGTTTTGGCAATGGTCAGTTTCTAAGGGCGACGGCTTCCGAGGCTAAGCTGACTAATCCAAAAGAGCAAATTTTTGGCATTGAACTAGATAAAGAAACCTTTGAGGCAAGCAAACCCATTTTAGAAGTTCAGTACAATATCTTTCATCTGTGGAACGATGATTTTTTTAAGTCGGATACGTTTTTCAAGAGTCATTTTGGCCCCAAGATACCCGTGGAATCGTTTGACGCGGTGGTGGGTAACCCTCCATTCATTCGTTATCAAACGTTCAAAGGAGAAGAGCGGAATTACGCCCTCGAGCGTGCACGGGAGCACGGCGTCAAATTACCAGGACACGCCAGCTCCTGGGCACCCTTTCTTGTTCACGCTGTCAGCTTAATCAAACCGGGAGGCCGCCTGGCGATGGTCGTCCCTGCCGAGCTAAGTCACGCAGCCTACGCAAAAAACGTACTGAACTATCTGCTCGAGCAGTTTACCAATCTCACCATCTTGACATTTCAGAAGAGACTATTCCCCAAACTGGGCGAGGACACGTTTATTGTTCTAGGCGATAAAAGAGGTCAGCAAACAAAGTGCCTTACACTTGTTGATGTTAAGGAGGAAGCTAATCTCGAGACCTTCAAAAAAACGTTTGACTCTATAGGCGTGGTAAGAAAATTCAAGCTTCGAGAACTCGAGAGCTTAAAAAGTCATAAGACTAAACTGCTTGAATATCTGCTTGACGACGGTTCTCGCACGCTTTATACAAGCTTGAAAGAAAAAGCGGGCGCTGACCAAGCGATAAAAACGCTAGGCAGCGTAGCAAAAGTCGGCATAGGCTACGTCACGGGAGATAATAAGTTTTTCCACCCTTCAGCAGAAACGATTAAAGAATTTGGACTTTCCAAGAAGTACCTCGAGCCCTGCATTCGCCGCAGCAACAATCTCCGTGGCCTATTCGTCACCAAAAATGATTGGGCTCATGATGACGAACCTAAAAAGTGGCTACTCAAGCTACCTGCAAAGCGTTCATTTACAGATTTACCCAAAAATGTCCAAAGCTATTTGGAGCATGGCAAAGAACAGGGTGTTCTTAATCGCTTTAAGGTGAAGAGTCGTGACCCCTGGTACTCTGTCCCTCACATCAAAAAAGGTGACGCCTTTTTAACCTATATGTCGAACGGCGCACCGAGGCTCGTTCACAATGCACTCGGTTTTCCAGCCCCTAATTCGCTTCACATCGTAAACCTTGAAGAAAAGCTTTATGACAAAATTGATATAAAGCTGCTCGTCGTTGCTTGGTATACGTCTTTAACTTTTTTGAGTGCCGAGATAGAAGGGCATAGTCTTGGTGGTGGGATGTTGAAGCTCGAGCCGAGCGAGGCGAAAAAGGTCTTGGTGGCACTTCCTAAAAAAATAGCCTCTACACAATTAAATGAGGCCTATAAGCACATTGACCAAAGGCTTAGGGAAAATAATTTGGAAGCTGCGCTTGATGCTGGGGATCAATTGATTTTACGTAAGGGCTTGAAGATGAAAGTTAGGGAGTGCAAGCTTTTGCGGCAGGGCTATTATTATTTGCGCGACCGACGCATGAACCGATAAGCATGATTGTATTGCAACGCTAGATTAGGCTACGATTATTTAGCGCCGCTTATTCGCAAAATTCGCAGGCACCCGCTGAATTCTTCTCTCGGCATCACGCGCCGCTAACATCTGGTGAATCTCTTTAAGTTCCGCGTAGTAATGTTTGAGCTGGTCAGTGGGCAAGTTCGGGTCGGTCAAAAAGCGACTGACCTCTTCCATACGCTCGAGCAAGTGCGCCCGCTGACTTTCTTTTTGACCGTTCAGATACATTTCACGAAGACGTGATAGCGACTTTTCGATATAGCCTTCGACGTCGATACGCATATCCTCATCGTCGGCCTGAGTCAACAGACGCTCGAACAAAATGCGCCCCTCATCGCGCTCGCGGTAGCGGAAGAGAATAGCCTGGCTGTCATAATCACAATCGCCGCAAATCTCTTGAAATTCTTGTAGAACCGAATCATCCATCGTTGGAGGCAGCGAGGCTTTGACATACTCGAGCCTTTCTTTTAGCTTTCTGGGCTCAAGCAGCAGCAGCGCAATCACCTCCAACTCGATAACAGCCACCTGCGAGTGGTTGAGCTTTTTACGCTCCATCCCTTTAATCTGCGTGTCGTCTAGCTTGCGTTTGCGTTTGCTGTTCACCCACTCGTCAAGACGCGTGGGGTCGATTTTTAGCTGGTCAATAACAAGGCGGCGCATCTCGGTGGCAACAGGGTCGAACACGTCGCGCGGTCTCAGCGCGGGCAGTAACTCGTTGAGAATAGCCTTTTTACCTTCGAGTTCATTCCTATCGTGTTTGGCGAGGGTGCTCGAGAAACGGAACTCGACCTCGGACAAGCCTTCGCGCAGGGCTGCTTTGAATTCTTCAACATGCCCGCCAAGCACGGCGTCAGCAGGGTCTTTGCCGTGGGGCACGCGGATAGCCTTGACTAAGAACTGACGGCCTACGGACTGCTCGAGACCCGCTAAAATCGCCCGCTGCCCAGCCTCATCAGCGTCAAAGGCCAGGTAAAGTTTTTGCACGTCGAGACGGCTCAGTTGCGCAGCTTGTTCTGCGGTTAGCGTTGCACCCAGCGCGGCAACGACATTTTCAAACCCCGTCTGGTGTAGCGCGATAACATCCATGTAGCCTTCAACCACAAGCGCCTCGCCACCTGCACGAATCGCTGTTTTAGCGAGGTCGAGGCCATATAATAGTTCGGCTTTTTTGAAGATATCAGTTTCAGAGGTGTTGAGGTATTTGGGCAAGCTATCATCCAGCACACGACCCGAAAAACCCACCACGCGGCCCAAATAATCCTTGATAGGAAAGATGATGCGGTGGCGGTGATAGTCATAGCGCCGCCCTGCCTCTGAGGCGCGTACCAGTCCTGCGGCGAGCAGGTCATCTTCACTGACCCCTTTGCCTAGTGCATATTTAAGAAGCGCGTCCCAACTGTCCGGCGCGTAGCCTAGGTCAAAGGTTTCGATGCTTTCTTCCGTAAGCTGGCGACCTAACAAATAGCTTTTCGCCAGGTGACTGTGCGCCTCGAGCTGCTCTTTAAAATACTCGAGGGCCAGTTTATTAACCTCATAAAGGTCACGGCGCTTGCGGTCCTTGGGCGTCTGCGGCGTGACCTCGACCCCGGCGCGGTGACCCAAGGTTTGCAAGGCCTCGGAAAAATCCATGCCCTGCGTTTGCATCATAAAGTCGAACAGGTCGCCCTTAGCCTGACAGCCAAAGCAGTAATAGAAGCCGCGCTCCTGGTGTACATGAAACGACGGCGTTTTCTCGTTGTGAAAGGGACACAAGCCTTTGAGCTGCCCGCGTCCAGCAGGCTTCAGCGCGACGACCTCCCCGATAACATCGGCGATGTCAAGACGCTGTCTAACTAACTCTTTGGCTTCTAAGGACACGGCGCTCCCAGACGAGAAAACGAGCCACGTGCGGGCAAAAGCTACCCGCACCACCTCAGGCTTTCCTGTGGTAACTGTCTATCTTAGCATATGGGGGTGTTTTATTAGGCTAAAAATTTGGAAAATTAAGCGCGTGGGTGACAGGATTTTTGGAGCTCGAGTCCTGTAAACCCCGTCGTCACCGTGTCAAATGACTAAAGGGCTAAGGGTTGAAAGTTGAAAGGTTAAAGGTTGAAGGGTTTAGAATCAGAAATCTTCAACCTTTAACCTTTAATCGCCTTTTAAACACCTGCCTCTTTCGGATACAGCGGTAAATGCCCCAGCGTAATCACGTCGTCACGTTCATCGCCTTCGGTAAAGACGACGAGGGTTGCCGCAACCTCTCCCCCGATTTCGTTTAGAAGCTCAGTCAGACTGTTGAGCGTGCCACCTGTACTCACCACATCATCAATAATCGCAACGCGCTTACCCTTAATATGCGGAATATTCGCGCCGTCAATCACCAAATCTTGAGGCTTGCCCGTGGTTATGGATAGAACCGTTTTACTCACCGCGTCGACCATGTAGGGTTTTTCCGTTTTACGGGCGACGATGTAGGGAATACCCGTGCGCACGCTAATCGCGTGAGCCAAGGGCACGGCCTTGACCTCAGGGGTTACAAGCGCGTCGATATTAGGCGGCATCTTTTTAGCAAGCTCATCCGCAGCGGCTTCGGTCAGACTGGTATCACCTAGTAAATTCAGTAGCGCCACGGAAACTTCACCAACATTGATAACGGGCAATTCGCGGCGCTCAGCACCGACCTGGACAGCGTGGGTTTTCATCAAATGACCCCCTTAGGTAGTTTTGTCTAAGCTTACCGTAAAAAGTTAATTGAAGGCTAAAGAAGAAAGATAAAGAACTAAAGACCCGGTCTTTTCTTTCTTCTTCAATCTTCCTTCTTAAATCTCTTAGAAGTGAAAGGCTCCATTAGCCCTTAGAGGCAAACACGGTACACTGCTTTTATGTTGACGCGAATCCTTCGCCGTTTGGCCCTCGAGCTAGCGGTTTTGCAAGAAAGTACCCGTAACAGCGTAGCGCAGCGCACTTTGCCGCGTTTCGCCAATGCGCCTAGCGGTGCAGAAATTCAGCTACCCAGACAGTTTAGCAACCCGCAACTGATTCACCTGGGCGACAACGTGAAACTAGGCCCGAACAGTGTTTTGCGTGCTCTGACCAAGGGGCCAGGGTCGTGGCTCGAGCACCCCGAAGGCGAACACATCAGCCAAACTTTCAAACCCGAACTGCGTATCGGGGACCGCGTGACCGCAACGGGCGCGCTGCAAGTTGTGGCGCACGAGAAAATTATCATTGAAGACGACGTGATGTTTGCTAATAATGTCTTTATCTGCGACGGTTTGCACGGCTTTGAACGCGGCGATATTCCTTACAAGTATCAGGGTATTTTCCGCATTAAGCCGATTAGAATTGGGCGCGGTTCCTGGCTGGGGCAAAATGTGGTCGTTATGCCAGGTGTAACGATTGGTGAACTATGTGTTATCGGGGCAAACAGCGTGGTTAATAAAGATATTCCAGACAACTGCGTCGCAGCAGGATCTCCAGCTAAGCTTATTCGCCGCTGGGACAGTCAGAGCGAAGCGTGGAAGGCTGTGACGGACGCGAAAACCAGACTCTCACCAAGTGCTAGTCTAGCAGCGAAATGAATATGCGCCCCCTAGTCACCATCGGTATTTCAACCTACAACCGCGCTGACGGTTATTTGCAGCCCGCGCTCAGAAGTGCGCTGGCGCAAGGCTATCCCAACCTCGAGATTGTTATTTCGGATAATGGCTCGACAGATAATACCGAAGACTTTATTAAAAGCTTTAACGACTCGCGCATTCGCTACTTTAAACAAGAGGAGAATATCGGTGCCAACGGCAATTTTAATTTTTGCCTCGAGCAGGCTAAAGGCGCTTACTTTTTACTCCTTCATGACGACGATATTTTAGACCGCGACATGGTCGAGTCGTGTATGAGCGCTGTGGGTGACAACACAAATTTGGGCATTATTCGCACCGGAACGCGGGTTATCAATGCTAAGGGCGAAATTATCGCCCACAACCCCAACCGTATGGAAGGTCTATCAGCGACCGGGCTTTTCATCAACTGGTTTACCCAACAAACGGCCTTTTACTTTTGCAGCACTCTGTTTCATACCGAGCGCTTAAAAGAAATCGGTGGCTTGAAAACCCGCACAAACGTTTTTGAAGATGTCGTCGCTATTGCCAAACTCGCCGCGCGTTACGGTCACGGCAACGTTTATGAAAACAAAGCCAGTTTCAGGTTGCACGGTCAAAATAAAGGCTCATCTATCAACTCGGTTAATGAATGGGCGGACGATTCGCTTTACTTGCTCGAGGTCCTTGCCGAAGAATTACCAGGCGACGCCGAGCGCCTCAAGCAGTACGGACAGCCCTATTTATGCAGGCGGCTTTACCGCTACGCCTCGAAACTACCAACCTTTAGCGAACGGGTTAAAAGCTACGCCTGGATTTACAAAACCTTTGGCTATACCTATTCGCCCATGCGCTACCTGTATTTAAGAACTGTTAGACAAGTTAAAGATATTTTGAGGCCCTATGTAAAAAGGGGGAAACCGCAGGTACTCAAAGGCTAGGCTACTTGCTTTATTATCTTCTACTGATTTCTGAATCCTGACTTCTTATATTCACTCGAGCCAACCCAAGGTGAAAGGTCAACAATCCGTTATGCGCACCGCCCACATCATTCCGGTTTTTCCCAAACTTTCTGAAACC
>ENA-ORXM01001534-ORXM01001534.1-marine-metagenome-genome-assembly--contig:-NODE-1534-length-31880-cov-12.266956_pt1 | contig 31880 bp, 27 predicted proteins | sample MGYA00237867_ERZ511480 | MGnify/ENA primary metagenome ERZ511480 (study PRJEB26309, sample SAMN06266103) | marine metagenome | isolation source: Algal blade | place: United Kingdom:Sidmouth, United... | reverse complement strand
TTCATTTTCATTTGATAATTCAATTTCAGCTACTGATAAACCCTGATTTTCTCCGTGAAACTCATCAACCTCATAGACATGTTTTCCTATTGGAATCTCATATCTGGTTTTTTCTAAAATACCTTCCTCACATAATTCTAAAAGTGATTCTGCTTCAACCACATTAATCTCTTTTTCCCACTCAAAACGAGTAGTCCCCGAGGTATTAGATTTTCCTTTAATTGTCAAAAAACCTGAGTCACCTTTAACTCTTACTCGCACCGTTCTTTCTGGATGCGTACTTAGAAATCCCTGAACAATTCTTGTTTTAGGAGAGACATCCTTTTTATAGGCATCTGATGTAACCAAGAATTTTCGTTCTATTTCAATCAAGCTTGACAATATTTAGAATTAAAGAATTTAAGTCGCTCTAACAAGTTATAGTAAATTTACAATATGGAGCCGATCTCTAAATTACGAAAAATCATTCATGTTGATATGGATGCATTCTATGCGTCTGTAGAGCAATTAGATAACCCTGCTCTACGGGGAAAACCAATTGCCGTTGGCGGAGATTCTCAAAGAGGCGTTGTTTCTGCAGCAAGTTATGAGGCTCGAAAATTTGGTGTGCGGAGTGCCATGAGTAGTGTTATTGCCAAGAGAAATTGCCCTGAATTGATTTTTGTGAAAACACGCTTTGATCGTTACAAAGAAATTTCAAAAGCAATCAGACAAATCTTTTATGACTATACTGATCTTGTTGAACCCCTTTCATTAGATGAAGCCTATTTAGACGTAACCGTAAATAAAAAGGGCAACCCATCAGCCACTTTAATAGCTGAGGAAATACGAAGGCGAATTTACGATGAATTAAAGTTAACAGCATCTGCCGGTATTTCGATTAACAAGTTTATCGCCAAAGTTGCTAGTGATTATAACAAACCTAACGGACAAAAAACGGTAAACCCAGAAGAAGTCATTCAATTCTTAGAAGACCTTGAAATTAGAAAATTCTATGGTGTTGGAAAAGTGACAGCTGACAAAATGTATACATTTGGCGTTTTTACCGGTAAAGATCTTAAAGCCAAATCACTCGAATTTTTAGCTGAAAAATTTGGCAAAAGCGGTAGTTACTACTACAATGTGGTTAGAGGTATTCATAATAGTGAAGTTAAACCACATCGCATACCTAAATCAGTTGGTGCTGAGCGCACTTTCAACGAAAACCTCAGTAGTGAAATATTTATGCTTGAACGCTTAGAACACATTGCTAAGGAACTGGAACGGCGACTGAAGAAGTCAACCATTGCAGGTAAAACCATCACTTTAAAAATTAAGTATAGCGACTTTAGCTTACAAACAAGAAGTAGAACACTACCCTATTTTATTTCAGACGGCAAATTAATTCTCGAGACCGCTAAAGATTTACTGTATCAAGATACTCTTGAGAACTCTGTTCGCTTGTTAGGTATTTCTTTAGCCAATTTAAATACTGATAAAAAAGAAAAGCTAAAAGAAGAGAAGGAAGTTTTGGTTCAATTAAAATTTGATTTTTAATAATACATGTAACCATTTTAGTATTAACACGTCAGAAAACGGGTTGCATCTCATCGAATAGTTGAATTTTTTACAATATAATAGTAGAAATATGGTTGTAGACAAACAATTTTAATAACCTAAAAATCTTTCAACCATGAAAACTTTATTAAACAAACCAAGACTTATTGCTTTATTCGCTATTTCTTTATTCGCTGTTTCTTGTAGTGTTAAAGGTGAGCTTGAAGATTTAGCTGAAGAGCTTGAAGATGTTAACAACGATGCTAAAGTAGAGCAAGTCGAAGTAAACTAAATTAGAATTATTTATAATATTAAAAGGCCCAAGCATGATGCTTGGGCCTTTTTATTTGTTCCATTTCTATGCTATTCAACAATTAAGGTATTATCAGTAGCTGTTGGGTTCATAGGGCAAAAATATACGTATTCACCTTTAGTTAATTTTGTTGGTTTAGAAGTTTGCATTTTTCCTGTGCCAACTACCTCAGTTACATAGGCAGTTTGAATATGATTCTCAGGCTTACTAATATCCTTTCCTTTTTGAACCAGAACAAATCCTACATCGTGACCAACTGCATTATTGGTTATTTCAAAAACATAAGTCCCTTCAGAAACAGTAATATTCTTTTGGGTAAACTCACCAGGAGTTTGTTCTAAAGAAATAGTGTTGACCACTTCTTTCATCATCTTATCTTGAGCATTCATTGAAAATGCCGCACTAAATACTAAGGCTACTACTAAAATTACTTTTTTCATGATATTTATTTTATGTTATTCCCTCATCCGGGGGAAATCTTATTTATACTATTTTATATTTTGATTGCGATTACGCAGTCACTTCCAATGCTTCAGCAACCGGAAAATCAATGGCTACATTCGTTGTCTTGTGTAAGTAATTCGATATGGTTTTATCGCCCACCAAAACAATAGTGTCTACTAAATTTTCTTTGGTCCAACCAGCATTGAAGAAATTGTCAACAATTGCATTATCGGCAGCACCTCTATTTTCCGTTATATTCTTTGATAAGCTCGCAAGTGCGTCTAATTTTGAATCAAATGATGCTCGTCCGCTTCTTAATTCTAAAATCTGCGAATCATCAAAACCATTTATTTTTGCGATTGCGGTGTGCGCTGAAAGACAATAATTACAACTATTTACCTGACTTACTGCTAGATTTACAACTTCCTTTTCTTTTACAGTTAATGAAGTTTTTGCATTACTTAAGTTTAGGTAATTTTCTAATGCATTTTCTGAGTGTGCGTAGGTGGCATATAGATTTGGAACAAAGCCAACTGCTTTTTCAAGGTTATCAAAAATAACTTGGTTTTTTTGACTTACCTCTTCTCTTTTCGGAACGTTAAATGTGCTCATAATTATATTGTTTAATTTCATTCCTGTCGTTACGGGAATTTTCTGTTATTATTAAATTGTTTGTCTAAATAGAAATAAATGGTTTCTCAGCATCACAATAGAAATCGTGATGATGTTCTTGTTCACAATGTGATACTTTATTGATAACATCCCGATTTATTATTTTCGGACGGCTGAAAATCTCAATGAGATTAAAAATTGATTTTATTTGTGAATTCATTTTACTATGGTTTTAAGTACATGGCAAAGATGAGTTACAAATGAGGACGTTTGTTATGAAGAATTGCCCGAAGGCTTGTAGAAATTTCCCTTTAAGCCGAAATGGGATTATTTTTGCGATATTGAGTTGGTGAAGAATTAGTCATTTTCTTAAAAAAACGACTAAAATGCGCTGGGTCGTTAAAACCCAGTTCATACGCAATTTCCTGATTTTGTTTGTTGGTAAAACGAATAAGACGCTTGGCCTCTAAAGCCAATCGCTCTAATATTATTTGTTGTGGCGATTTTTGGTTGTAAAGAGCAAAAAGGTTAGAAAGTGTTTTAGGGCTTCTATATAACAAATCAGCATAATCACTAACTTTTCGTTTGGTTTTATAGTGTGTGTCAACCAAAACATTAAATTTTCGCACTACATCGATCTGCTCGTTATCAAGCTTTTTAACAATCAATTGTTCTTTGGCTAAACGGGTGCAAATAATAATCAATCGTTTTAATAACATTTGAAGCATATCTCCCTGAATTTTGTCAGGTGTCTTAAACTCGTCTTCAAAAACCTCATATAGTGTATTGAACTTACGCTCTTGACCCCTAGGTATTGTAATTATCGGAAGATTCTGGGTGCCAAAAAATAAAATTCCATTGCAGGAAACCTCATTATCATGATCAGATATACAATAGAACGCTCTATTAAATAAAAATGCTGTTAATGGAAGAGTTGTACTTTTATAAGATGTATGATGTAGATACGTTATCGTCAATAGCTGATTGGGCAGCAGACTAATCGTCATTTCATCAACCTCAAGTGTGACCTCTGTCTCATTTCTATTCCACAAAACGGTAATGTTTCCTGATTTGATCGAGAGCTGTTTTTCATTTTTCTTAATGTCGTCTGTAAAAGCAAATAAAGACCCTATCTTAGAATCATGGAATTCAAACTTCATATGCGATTTATACTATATTATTGAATAGAACAACTCATTAGTCTATTTTTTTGTTCATCCTTACGGGTTCAAAACACCTGTAATACAGCTATTTATTAAACAAGAGTGTTAATCATTACCTTGAATTTTAACAACTAGTGCGGTTTTTATAATTTCATATTAAAATTGTACGAAAAAGAAAATGCTTTTTAATTTTTAAAGCATTGACTTGAAATTATTCAGTTCAACAAAAATTTCAAATCAAAACTAAAAATATGACAGAAATCAAGAATTACGATGCTGCTGCTTATACGTTTTATAACTCTTTGAAAATTAAAGCGCTACCTATTGTTTCTTGGGATTTGTATGCTACATTTTTTCATTCGGTTTGTGATATGCACCAAGATATTTTCTTGCTTAAGAATTTAGCAAAAAATAATAAATGGTCTTATTCAGAAAATTTTGATGAAGCTCTATTAGAAAAGAAAAATGTAATAGTGGTTACTGATGCACAATTAAAAATCGTTCATGCTACGCAAAATATGGTGCAAATGAATGGTTATTATCCTGAAGAGATAATTGGCAAAAAGCCCAAAATATTTCAAGGTGTTGATACTTGTAAAAAAACATCAAATATAATCAGAACAGCGATTAATAATAAGCGACCTTTTGAAGTATCATTACTTAATTATAGAAAAGACAACAGTACCTATATGTGCTGGATAAAAGGGGAACCTGTATTTAATAAATTTGGTGAAGTAGTAAACTTCATCGCCTATGAAAAGGAAGTAGCTTAAGTGTTTATCAATTTTAAACTCAAAGAGCCTGTTACTAAGTAACAGGCTCTTTATCTTTTAGTTATTCTTTTTCAAAAACTACAAGATTCTATTTCTGTAACCCGTAATGTATTTACCATACCCTTATCTTTTATAGGCATTGCGGCTAGGCTAATTAACATATCACCCACCTCTAAGAAACCTTTCTTACAGGCTATACTATTCACATCTTCTATAGTTTCATCAGTAGAAACATATTTGTCGTAAAAAAATGCCTTTACACCCCAAAGCAAATTGAGTTGTGTTAAAATTCTTTTGTTTGATGTAAAAACCAAAATATGCGCGCTTGGTCGCCAAGCAGAAATTTGAAATGCAGTATAACCACTATTAGTTAGTGTAGAAATTGCTTTCGCTTTAATCTCATTAGCCATTATCGCAGCATGATAACAAACCGACTTTGTTATGTATCGATTCGTGCGAATATGCGGCGGGTCATGTGGAACATTAATTAGTTCTGAACTTTCTACGCTTTGTAAAATACTTGCCATTTTCTCAATTACCTGAACCGGATAGTTTCCTACAGAAGTCTCCCCTGACAGCATTACGGCATCCGCACCATCCATAACAGAATTGGCGACGTCGTTTACCTCAGCTCTTGTTGGAGTAAGGCTAGTAATCATGGTTTCCATCATTTGAGTAGCAATAATTACTGGTATTCTCGCCTTCTTTGCGCGTAAAACCAATTGTTTTTGAATTAATGGAACTTCTTGCGCAGGAACCTCAACACCCAAATCTCCTCGAGCAACCATAAGACCATCACAATAGGCAACAATCTTGTCTATATTTTCAACGGCTTCAGGCTTTTCAATTTTTGCAATTATTGGAATTTTATGTTCAGAATGTTCTTTAATTATATTTTGAAGATCAATAAGGTCTTGACTAAATCTAACAAAAGATAGTGCAATCCAATCCACATCTAGAGAGACAGCAAAAATAGCATCCTTTACATCTTTTTCGGTCAGGGCTGGTAAAGAAATATTAGTATTGGGTAGATTAACTCCCTTTTTAGATTTTAAAGGTCCTCCTTGAATTACTTTAGCTTTAACTTGATCATCTCCATTGGTAGAAACAACTTCAAACATTAATTTTCCGTCATCCAATAAAATACGTTCACCAGGTTTTACATCCTTGGGAAAATTGGTATAGTTCATATACACTTTTTCAGCAGTACCTTCAAAAGGTTCGCCTGTTACAAAAGTGATTTCGTCACCAGGGGCAACAACTACCTCTCCCGCCATTACGCCAACGCGTAATTTTGGCCCCTGTAAATCTGCTAAAATCGACGTATAAATTTGCATTTCTTCATTCAACTCTCGAATCATTTGTATACGCTCTTTCACATCATTATAATCGGCATGTGAGAAATTGATTCTGAAGACATCTACACCAGCTATTATCATTTTTTTCAATACCTCTTTCGTACTGGTAGCAGGCCCTAATGTTGCGACTATCTTGGTTTTCTTCTTGCTTGGCATTTTTAAAATATTAGGTTGTTCTTAGATTTTAGCTGGTCTACTTCTAAAACGTAAGCGGTTATTATTTTTGGCACAGTTAACAATTGTTTCACCGTATCTTTTTCTATATTATAATCATCATGCTCAATTTTTAAAAGATAGTCCGCATCTTTATGTTCGGGCACTAAATGATGTTTTGTAAACGAAGGCTCATGTTCAAAAAGACCACTTTTCACCAAATGGTCCTCCTGCAAACTATTATTCGTAATAAGCGTCCAATACCTATCATTGGACTCATCTTTCCATTCAAAAATCGGAAAAGAAATATAATCTGATATATCTAAATCTTTCGCTGATCTCTTAAAATTTGCCTTCAAGCATAAATTAAGGGCATAAACAATAGAATAATCTTCCAGACTACTGTGCAATGCCAGAAGCGTAAAATCGTCTTCATAAAAATCATCTATGATCTTATGTATAGCCATTATGTAAATGCGAACTTCAAATATAAAACTAAAAACGAAAATAGCCTAGATTCGTACGATGGAATACCATTTTATAAAAAACTATAACGGTATAGTAACCTAAACTTTAAAATTAAGATTTTTGCATTTTATCTTGTAGCGCAAAATACGCTCTTTTTGAGGCGCGTTCTTCAGCCTTTTTTTTAGAGGTTGCGCGGGCCTTAGAAACAACATGATTTCCAATAGAGAGTTTAACGGCAAAATGCTTTAAGCTGTCGTTTCCTGTATCTTCGTATACCTTATAGTTAAAGCTTTTCTTTTGTTTTTGGCACCACTCAATAACGAGACTTTTATAACTAATTACCCTTCCTTCTAATTGTTCTATATCAACATAGGGTTCTATAACCCTTTTATTGATAAATTTTTCACAATAGTCATACCCTCTATCTAGATAAATAGCACCCACCAAAGCCTCAAAAACATTGCCGTGAATATTATCTCCAAAGTGTGATTTTGGAATTCTACTTTCTACATATTTAATCAAATTTAGATCTTTACCAAGCTCGTTGAGATGTTCTCGGCTAACTACTTTAGAGCGCATTTTTGTCAAATAACCTTCATCACCTAGAGGTACTGCACTATACAAATGTTTAGAGATTATAGTACCCAACATAGAATCTCCTAAAAATTCTAGACGTTCGTAATTCATAGGGTTACCATCTTTATCCTTTTTATTTGCAGATCGATGTAAAAAAGCTTTTTTATATATTTTCAGCTTTTTTGGTTTGAAACCCAATATTTCAGTCATTCCCAAAAAAAAATTCCCATCTTCTTTAGAATGGGAATTGAATAAATTAGAAGGGAAGTTCATTTTTGAATTAGCTGATTTTTTTAAATACTACACATGCGTTATGACCCCCAAAACCAAACGTATTGCTCAACGCTACATTTACCTCTCTTTTTTGAGCTTTGTTCAGCGTTAAGTTCAATTTCGAATCTATGTTTTCATCAACAGTAGCATGATTAATTGTCGGAGGCACAATACCATGTTTCATGGCTAAAATGGAAGCTATTGCCTCAATTGCTCCCGCGGCCCCTAACAAATGACCCGTCATTGACTTTGTTGAATTAATATTAATGTTTGGTGCATGATCACCAAAAACTTCAGAAATGGCTTTTAATTCAGCTACGTCTCCTAAAGGTGTTGAAGTGCCATGCGTGTTAATTGCATCAACATCTTCTGGTTTTAAACCTGCATCTTTCAAACAGTTTTTCATAACTTGTACAACCCCAATTCCATCAGGGTGAGGTGCAGTCATATGGTACGCATCACTTGATAAACCACCACCAACAACCTCAGCGTATATTTTAGCACCACGTGCTTTGGCGTGCTCATATTCTTCTAAAATCAATGCCCCAGCGCCTTCTCCTAATACGAAACCGTCTCTAGTGGCATCGAATGGTCTTGATGCCGTCTCAGGACTATCATTTCTAGTAGAAAGGGCATGCATGGCTCCAAAGCCACCCATACCGGCAATGGTTACTGCAGCTTCACTTCCTCCTGAAACTACAACATCACAGTACCCTAATCGAATATAATTTAGAGCATCAATCATGGCATTTGCCGATGATGCACAAGCTGAAACCGTTGTATAGTTAGGCCCCATAAAACCATGCTTGATTGAGATATTACCTGGTGCAATATCAGCAATCATCTTAGGAATAAAAAACGGGTTAAATCTTGGTGTACCATCTCCTTCAGCAAAATTCATAACTTCATTCTGAAACGTTTCCAAACCTCCAATACCAGCACCCCAAATAACTCCAACGCGAAATTTATCAATAGTATCTAAATCCAAACCAGAATCTTCAATAGCTTCATCTGATGCTATAAGTGCGTATTGCGCAAACTTATCTAGTTTACGAGCTTGTTTTCTATCAAAAAAATCTTCTGGATTGTAGTTCTTTAACTCACAGGCGAACTTGACCTTAAATTTTTCGGTGTCGTAGTAAGTAACCGGGGCAGCCCCACTCTTACCCGCTACAAGCCCATTCCAATATTCTTCAATGTTGTTACCAATAGGTGTTAAGGCACCCAAACCTGTAACTACAACTCTCTTTATCTGCATTGAACCAAATTTTGTACGCTTCGTAAGCAAATTAAAAAAAATTATCCATGCGACATGGTTACCGCATGGATAATTTCAAATCTTGTTCAAGAAATCATTAAAGATTACTTCGCTTCTTCTATATAACTTATGGCCTGGCCAACGGTTGCGATGTTCTCAGCTTGATCGTCTGGAATCTGAATATCAAATTCTTTTTCGAACTCCATGATCAACTCAACGGTATCCAATGAGTCTGCTCCTAAGTCGTTAGTAAAGCTAGCTTCTGTAACCACTTCGTTTTCATCAACTCCTAATTTATCAACGATGATAGCTTTAACTCTTGATGCAATGTCTGACATAATAATATTTGGTTTTAAAAATTTAAATTGATGGCAAAAATAAAAAACTTTGGATTAATAACACCTTTTGTCGTTAAAATGTCTCGTAATTTAAGAAAATTAAATACAAGAGTGCTAATTTAGCCCTAAATAATTCTACTTCGGTAACGCTTATTCTCTCCATGAAAAATATCGTATTATTTGCCTCCGGTTCTGGTTCAAATGTTGAAAACATCATACATCATTTTCATGACAAGCCTAACGTTACTGTTGCCGTTGTGCTAACTAACAAAAGGGATGCCAAAGTTTTAGATCGATGTAATCGATTGAATATTAATGGTTTATATTTCAATAGAAACGCGTTTTATAAAAGCGATTGTGTACTTAACATCTTAAAAAGCATACAGCCCGACTTGATAATTCTTGCAGGTTTTCTTTGGAAGATACCCGAGAATTTGATTAAAAACTATCCTGATAAAATAATTAATATACATCCTGCATTACTTCCAAAATATGGAGGTAAAGGCATGTTTGGAAATCACGTACATGAGTCGGTAAAACAAAATAAAGAGATTGAGACTGGAATTACCATTCATTATGTAAATGAAAACTATGATGAAGGGGCTATTATTCATCAGGCAAAAACAACAATTTCCCCTGAGGATAGTGTTGAAGAAATTGCACATAAAGTACATGCTCTAGAATATGAACATTTTCCTAAAATAATTGAGAAACTGCTTCAATAATGGCTAAAAAAGCAAAGTTCTATACCGTTTGGAAGGGCAAACGACCTGGAATTTATGATGCCTGGGAGGATTGTAAAGCTGCCATAGAAGGTTTCAAAGGAGCCCAATACAAATCATTTACCACTTTCGAACTCGCCAAAAAAGCCTACAACGGAAATTATGAGGAGTACAAAGGCAAGAAAAAAGGAGAGGCCTCTCTTAGTCAAGAACAATTACTCAAAATAGGGCAACCTAATTATCATTCTATAGCTGTCGATGCCGCATCTAGTGGCAACCCAGGCATCATGGAATATCAGGGTGTAGACACTAAGACTAAAAAGATGCTATTTAAGCAAGGACCTTTCCCCGAGGGCACCAATAATATCGGAGAGTTTTTGGCTCTCGTTCATGGTTTAGCATACTTGAAAGAACGTCATAGCAACCGTATAATTTATACAGACTCAAGAACCGCAATGAGTTGGGTTCGAAAGAAAAATTGTAATACGAAATTGACAGAAACGGCCAAAAACAAAGCCCTGTTTGACCTTGTACGCAGAGCAATTGATTGGCTTAAAAACAACTCGTACAATACTCCTATTGTAAAATGGGAAACAAGAGCTTGGGGAGAAATTCCTGCTGATTTTGGAAGGAAATAGTATAAAAATTTATAGCTGATACCTCTGAAAAATAAGTGGTATCAAAATCAATTTTGTAACCCTTAACTATTAATGCTATTCTTTTTTTTATCAGTTTTTTAAAACTGTGTAAAAATCTCCTATAATGTTTTTAACATCAAAGTTCTCCCAAAGCATTATTTTTCTTCGGTTTTCGGGTTGTTCTACCCATTTTTTATCAACCATAATTGGACAAGGAATCATTGTTGATTCTGCCCATTCTGGATTTTTAACAATAGCAACCGCTGCCATATCGAAAAGCGATCGAGCAGGCGGATTACCGTGAAGTTCAATTTGTGAAAAAAGATTTACAGCGTAATCTCCAAAATTGTCAAAACTGCCTCCATGTCTTCCAGTAATTGGAGTAGCAATTTTAGGACCTAATCCTGGCAAATTTTTATTGACTTCCTCTTGAGTAACTTTAACTGCGTCCGTTCCTGAAGGTTTACCATAGCGAACGGTTACCATTTCAAATTCTATCGCTGTTGCTAGTACAAAATTCATAGAAGGAATATCATCTTCCAAATTATATTCACCAGGTTCCGGATAGTTCGCGCCCAACCAAACTAGACGAATTTTCGATACGATAGTTGGGTCTTTTTTCAAAGCCAAGGCCAAATTTGTAAGTTTTCCTACGGCAATAACAATCAATTTTTCATTGGTCGATTTTTTGGCTTCAGAGATAATAAAATCTACAGCTTCAAACCCATCAAAAGTTGAATTTTGAACATCATCCTTTATCTCTAAAAAAGATGTATCAGCCCCTTTAAGCAATGGTATCTCATCTCTGACCTCAAAAAGGTTCATGATTCTTTCAGCCTCATCAAAATGCCCATCGATACCACCTCCATTTCTAGTGGCATTGACCGTAACGGCTTTGACATCAAAATAATCTCGATTGGAAAACAAATAAGCTAATGCATGTTGATCATCAAGCTCATTATTAGCGTCCGTATCAAAAATGACTGTAAGCTTTTGGCTTGTGGATGCCATTTGACCATTTAGGTCAATACTTCCAAAGGATATGAAAATTCCTAAAATCAATTGTACAGATAGTAATACTCTCATAGTTTCATTTTTTAATTACCTGGCTCTATATTCATCTCAATACTAGGGATGTACCACACATTTTTGGAAAGGTCAATTCCGCCACCCATTTCTTCTTGAACCACCCGGTCAATAACATACACCCCTTTTTTTGCCATGTCATTGAAATTGTCCATTCCATCATTTGGAAAATTTACCCTTGTTCTATGAATATTGAATTTTTCTGAAAATTTACGCCCGAACGAATTTTCAACACCCTCTTTACCATACATAAAGCCCAAAAGACCACCCCATGTTGCCGTAGGATTATCAGAATCCCAACCAGACAATGCTCCAATTTTAATCGTTTCCTTGAGGTCTCCTTCCCCATATAAAAGACTAACAATACTCGCAGCAAAATTGATGCCTCCAACAAAGCACCCGTTGCAGAATAGGTTTCTTGAAGTTATTGTATAACCGTCTTCTTGATTGACCTGATACCGTGTATAAATTTCATCACGGGCCTGTTCCCAAGGTATGTTTGCATCATATCGGCTCTTTACGAAATCATACATTTTCGCTGAATAGGAATCGTTGGGTAATCGTTTACGAGCTTCGGTCGCCATCCATTGTGTTTGTTCTTTTATAGTAAGATTTTGATCAACGTAAGAAGCTAGCGAATACATGATGACATAGAATTCGGAAATCCATTCAGCATTATCCCTTGCCGTGGTTTGTATGGGCATTTTGGCCATTTTTAGGGCCACATCAGGCCTCGCTGGAGCAAAGAATCCAAAGATTTCAGTAGTCAATTGCGCATCTATCATTTCATGATAATTATCATAAATAGTGTCTTTGGTAATTAAAGGATTACTTGTTTCTGGTGGTACGGTTCCTGTTAGCATTAATTCTAAAGCTCTTTGATTGGCAACCCACAGATAGTTTTCCTCTTCATGCTTCATGTGTTTCAACCAGCCCTCTTGAATTTGCTTTCCTGTTAATATGGAAGTTTTGTTGGTGTACAATAGATGCTGGTACATATATTCAACATCGGTATCATCATCGGCGCCCCAAATTTCATCTTCTTCTCGAAAAACAAAGTCTATGGTTTTAGATAAATCACTTGGATTATCACCAGACCAAATATTAGGTAGATCTGGAGCTCCCCAATCTTCTCTAGTATAAAAATCGCCTGTTTTAGTTTCCCCAATATTTCCAATTTTATCCATTTCAGTTACCAAACCTGTCCAATTTGCAATGCATTGCGCAAGCCAAAATCCGTATAATTTATCTGCATATGCTGAACGAGAAATTTCGCGATCCGTAGGTTTGGGCAAATAGTCAGTATAGGTTAGGCTCGAATCTTGTATGGCATTGATTAGCTCATTTTGCTTCGTATTTTGAGCATCCTTACACGAAGATATGACCAAACAAAAAACCAATGCTATAGTGCTACTAATTCGATATTTCATGTCCTTTATTTTGTATGAGTGTTTAACAAAGTATCTATTTCAAGCCTAGTAGGTACTGAAGGTTGAGCACCTTTTCTTGTAACTGATATTGCCGCGGCTGCCGATGCAAAAGTAATGGAATCTTGAAGTGATTTGTCACTAGTTAAGGCAACCGCTAAGGTGCCATTGAATACATCTCCTGCAGCGGTGGTATCGATTGCATTTGCATGAAAGGCTTTGAAGTGCTCCGTACCATCGGCATTGCATAAAAGACTGCCATTTGCACCTAGGGTAACAATTACATTCTTGATTCCCGCTTTTAAGAGCTGTTCAGCTGCCGTTTGAGCTGAGTTTTCATCAACTACTTCTAATCCTGTTAAAAGACTTGTTTCGGTTTCATTCGGTGTTAGCAACCATACTTTCTTTAACAAGCTTTCACTTAATTTTTGAGCAGGCGCAGGATTCAATATCAGCTTTACGTCATTTTGATGGGCAATGTCAGCAATATATTCGACCGTTTCTAATGGAGTTTCTAATTGTAGAAGAACCACTTCCGCGTTCATAATCAAAGTAAGGAACGGTACAAAATCGCTGGGCATTAGCTTCATATTAGCTCCGGCTGCCACGGCAATAGAGTTTTCACCTTTTTCAGAAACGAAAATTTGAGCAATTCCGGTAGGTTCTTTTTTATCAGTCAAAATGTGGTCAGAATTAAAACCCTCCATCTTGAAATGATTTTTCATCTTCTCACCAAAAAGATCGTTGCCCACTTTGGCTATGAAGGCCACATCACCTCCAGAACGTATCGCAGCTACCGCTTGGTTCGCTCCCTTACCTCCAAATATCATACTTGATTTTCCACCCAAAACGGTTTCCCCAACAGCGGGTATTCTTGGTAAGGATAGTACCAAGTCCATATTCGAACTTCCTATTACGACTAGTTTCATTTTAGGCTACTTTAGAATAAATAATTAATCCGAGACCAATAATAAAACAGATAAACATCGCTGTGATTAACCAATTCTTAGATTTCGGTAACTCTTTCAACTCCTTCCAAATAAAGACTCCCCACAGAGCAGCTATCATTGTGGCACCTTGCCCAAGACCATATGCGATGGCTGGCCCTGCCTGTTCTGAAGCAAGAATACTAAACGACATTCCTACACCCCATATGACCCCTCCGAGAATGCCAATGAGGTGTAATTTGGAATTTCCCATTGTAAAATAATCTCTATACGTTACCGGCGTACCCGTAATGGGCTTGTACATATTTAGGGTATTGAATAAAAAATTAGAAATCAATATTCCAACAGAAAAAACAACCAAGGCCGTATACGGAGTTAATTTTCCAATTTCTGGTGTTACAAAATCAGATGCCATTGATTGAGCCACATACTTATAAAAGAAACCCATGGCGATACCTGCTAATAAGGAAATTACAATTCCTTTTAGTGGCGTCTTTTCTTGTTTTTTAAGAATGTATTTGTACGCCAATGCATCTAAAATTATAGCCACCATAACGAAGAAGACCCCTGCAAATAAGATGGTTGGATCACCTTCTGGACTATACATGAAATTGGTGATAACTCCTAAAACCAAAGCAATACCGATACCCACAGGAAATGCGATGGCCATACCAGTTAAGTCAATGGCAATGACAAGCAATAAATTAGCAAAGTTGAATATGATTCCGCCTAAAAGTGCGTACCCCAAATATGTGGTTTCGGCTTGACCCAAATCTTCTATAAAACTTCGTCCTTCCTCTCCTGACGAACCCATTGTAAATGCTAGGAGTATTGTTATGATTAAGATTCCGAAAGAATAATCCCAATAGAATAGTTGAAAGGGCCATTTTTGACTTGATAGTTTTTGGGTATTCGCCCATGAACCCCAGCATAGCATGGTAATTATACATAGAAAAACGGCAACGGAGTAGTTTTCAATAATATACATGGTACTTTTTTTGTCGTGATCGTCTATTTCAAGTTGTGCAACTAAAAAATGATATGGCTAAACATGAGTTCAATCCTATATCATACCTTTCATTAAGGAGAGCAAATAAATATAATTAAAGTTTTTGTCTTTCGTAATACTACCAAAAATTGTACTGTTCTTAAATATTTGATTAGCTATCGACAGTTTTAAATCTCCAAATAGAATTTTATTATTTGATATAAACACCGCTATAAATTCGCTTTACAAAGCCCTATATTTGCAGCTTAAATTTTACATACTTTATGGGTAAACTTTTGATTGTTGGCACGGTGGCTTTTGATGAGATTGAAACTCCCTTCGGAAAGACAGATAAAATTTTAGGTGGTGCTGCTACTTTTATTAGTCTGGCAGCTTCTCAGTTTGATGTTGAATCGGGTATCGTTTCTATTGTTGGTGATGATTTGCCACAAGAATACCTAGACCTGTTAAAACGTAAAAATGTTGACCTTTTGGGTTTAGAAATAGTTAAAGGAGGCAAAACATTTTATTGGAAAGGGAAATATCATAATGATCTAAATTCAAGAGATACGTTGATTACAGATCTAAATACGCTAGCTGATTTCAACCCAGTAGTACCTGAAAAATTTGCTGATGCTGATGTTGTAATGCTCGGAAATCTCCACCCTATGGTTCAAATGAGCGTTATCAACCAAATGAAAAAACAACCAAAGCTCATAGTACTAGACACTATGAATTTCTGGATGGACAATGCTTTGACAGATTTATTGGAGGTTATTAAACACATAGATGTAATTACCATCAATGATGAAGAAGCAAGACAATTGACCAATGAATACTCTTTGGTTAAAGCTGCGGCCAAAATTCAAACCATGGGGCCTAAATTTGTGGTTATTAAGAAAGGAGAACACGGAGCTTTATTATTTCATGATGAACATATTTTCTTTGCACCAGCGCTTCCGTTAGAAGAAGTTTTTGATCCTACCGGAGCAGGAGATACATTCGCTGGTGGGTTTACGGGTTATTTAGCCGCTACGGAAGATATCTCTTTTGAGAATATGAAAAATGCCGTAATTCATGGTTCGAACCTTGCTTCGTTCTCGGTAGAACGCTTTGGTACTGAACGTATGGAAACACTCGAAAGAGATGAAGTCAATAAACGCTTGCATCAATTTAAAGCCTTAACACAATTCGACATCGAACTAAAATAAAAACGCGCCCTGATATTCGGGGCTTTTTTAATGTATATAACTAATGAGTGACGCGATTAAACATGAATGTGGTATATCGATAATACGATTGTTAAAACCATTAGAGTACTATAAAGAAAAATATGGTACAGCTTTCTACGGAGTTAACAAAATGTATCTCATGATGGAAAAACAGCACAATCGTGGTCAAGACGGTGCTGGTTTCGCAAGTATTAAATTAGATATGAATGCTGGTGAACGTTATATGAGCCGTGTTCGTTCAAGTGAGCAGCAGCCCATTCAAGATATTTTTGCGCAAATTAATGATCGCATTAATACGGCAATGCAAGAAAATCCTGAGTATGTAAATGACGTTGCGTTGCAGAAAAAAAACATTCCGTACATCGGTGAGCTATTATTAGGCCATGTTCGTTACGGCACCTTCGGAAAGAACAGTATCGAAAGTGTGCATCCTTTTATTCGTCAAAACAACTGGATGCATCGAAACCTTATTATGGCTGGCAACTTTAATATGACCAACGTGCATGAGCTTTTTGACAACTTGGTACAGCTAGGGCAACACCCAAAAGAAATGGCTGATACGGTTACGGTCATGGAGAAGATAGGTCACTTTTTAGACGATGCCGTTGCCAAATTATATAAGCAAATAAAAAAAGAGGGATATAACAAAAGAGAGGCCTCTGCAATTATAGCAGAGCGTCTAAAAGTATCTAAAATCTTAAGAAGAGCCGCTAAAAATTTTGATGGTGGTTATGCCATGGCAGGTCTTATTGGTCACGGTGATGCTTTTGTTTTAAGAGATCCTGCAGGTATTCGTCCAGCATATTATTATCAAGATGATGAAGTAGCGGTGGTAGCATCCGAAAGACCAGCAATTCAAACGGTGTTCAATGTTTCCTATGATGACGTTCATGAATTAGATCCTGGTCATGCCTTTATTATAAAGAAAAACGGAACAACGGCCTTAAAACAAGTTCTTGAACCCACCGAAAGAAAAGCCTGTTCTTTTGAGCGTATTTATTTTTCCCGCGGAAGCGATAAAGAAATCTATCAAGAACGTAAAGAACTGGGGAAATTACTTTTCCCCCAGATTTTGAAAGCTATTGATCACAATATCAAAAAAACGGTGTTCTCTTATATTCCTAATACTGCCGAAACTTCGTTCTTCGGAATGGTCAAAGAAGCTCAAAACTATTTGAATAAAAAGAAAGAAGAACAAATACTCTCGATTGGCTCTAAAATTACTAGCGAAGAACTGCATGAAATTTTAGAAGTACGCCCTAGAATTGAAAAAGTAGCTATAAAAGATGCAAAACTACGAACTTTTATTACCCAAGACAGCAGCCGAGACGATTTAGTCGCCCATGTTTATGATATTTCGTATGGATCCGTAGAAGAAGGCGATAATCTAGTCATCATTGATGATAGCATCGTAAGAGGCACTACATTGAAAAAAAGTATTCTACGCATTTTAGACCGACTGTCACCAAAGAAGATTATTGTAGTTTCATCAGCACCTCAAATACGTTACCCAGATTGTTATGGTATCGATATGGCGAAACTTGAAGATTTTATTGCCTTCAGAGCAGCTTTAGCCCTACATAAAGAAAAAGGTACCATGCACATTATAGAGGATATATATAAAAAGTGTTTAGAGCAAGTAAATACCAAAGATGCAGATGTTATCAACTATGTAAAAGAGTTTTATGCTCCGTTTACAGCAGATGAAATTTCTTTAAAAACAGGGGAACTTCTAAGCCCCGTTGATATCAAAGCCGAAGTAGAAATCATTTATCAAAATATTAAACATTTGCACCAAGCCTGCCCCAAAAATTTGGGAGACTGGTATTTCACGGGTAATTACCCTACGCCCGGTGGAAACCGCGTCGTGAATAGGGCATTTATTAACTTCTATGAAGGCAAAAGTCAACGAGCATACTAGTAATTTATCGACGAAATGCATCAAATTATGCTATTCGTCGATAAATTTTGCTCTTCAGCGTGTTTTTAGTATCCATCGAACACAGCACACCTATTTTAGACCTGCCATAGCATAAGTAGGTTAAGTTCATGGTAAGATTTGGGGCAAAAAAGGTGGAGACTTCTCCACCTTTTTTATTAGCACAAACTCCCCTATTACCGAATATTAGATAGACACTTTTTATTCAAACTTGACTTTTACAAGCTCCGGTTATTTTCAATTATCTTCAGTATACCCTCAAACCTGCACTTCAACCGAATTATTCGAACTTCAACAAAGAATTTTCTATGCCACACCTCTTCAGTATACCTTTGAAGAACCATAGCATAAGTAGGTTAAGTTCATGGTAAGATTTGGGGAAAAGGCGGAGCAATGCTCCGCCTTTTTATTTGATACAAGCCTACTATTTAACAAGGTTTAACCCACTTTTTTTGATATTTCTGTAAGATTTGGGAATTTACAATAACTTAAATATTCCTAAAATTCCTTTTTTATTTCCTGTATTACCAGTATTTTAGCTTTGCCATAGCATAAGTAGGTTAAGTTTATGGTAAGATTTGGGACGAAAAGGGTAGAGACTTCTCTACCCTTTTCTATTTGTAATAAAGAAATAAAAAAAAGCTTCCAAGATAAAGTTCTTGGAAGCTTTTTTCAATTAATGCTATTTCTATTTGTTAGCAGCGTAGAGCTCAGCAACTTTGTTCCAATTGATTACGTTAAAAAAAGCGCTCACATAATCGGGTCTTCTATTCTGGTAATTCAAGTAGTATGCGTGTTCCCATACGTCCAAACCTAATATAGGATATCCACCACACCCTGTATCTGGCATTAAGGGATTATCTTGGTTAGGTGTGGAACAGACCTCTACTTTTCCTCCGGGTTGAACACAAAGCCAAGCCCAGCCCGATCCAAATCTTGTGCCGGCGGCCGAACTGAATTTATCTTTGAACGTATCGAACGACCCAAAGGCTTCATTGATCGCATCGGCAAGTTCACCCGATGGGCTTCCCCCTCCATCTGGTGACATCACGCTCCAAAATAGTGAGTGGTTGTAAAATCCGCCACCATTATTGCGTACTGCCGAATTCGACATGTCGAGATTCTTTAAGATATCTTCTATGGATTTTCCTTCAAGATCACTTCCATCGATAGCCCCATTCAATTTCGTCGTATATCCATTGTGGTGTTTCGTATGGTGAATTTCCATTGTTCGAGCATCGATATGCGGTTCAAGAGCATCATATGCATATTGTAGTTTAGGTAGTTCAAAAGCCATTCTTGTAGTGTTTTTAAATTAATATTCGTTGCTTTCAAATTTACGTTTTTTAACAAACAAAATGCACTAATTCTTTGTTAAGAACATCGATAGAATCCGTAATTTGCATGAAAAAGCGCTTGCAACCGACTTCCTTCAAAATCTATAATGCTTCCGCGGGGTCTGGCAAGACCCATACTTTGGTAAAAGAGTATTTGAAAATTGCACTTAGCCCTTCCGAAGATTTTAAAAACATACTCGCTATTACTTTTACGAACAAGGCGGTCAATGAAATGAAGGAGCGCATTTTGACGAGCCTCTTTGACTTCAGCCTTTCTGATATTCCCAAGAGAAGCCAAAGCCTATTTCAAGATTTAGTTTTAGAATTGAATATTTCCGTCCATCGATTGCAACAGAAAAGTGGTGAGACCTTAAAACTGATTTTACACAATTACGCCTATTTTGATGTTTCTACCATTGATAAGTTCACACATCGGGTTATTCGAACATTTGCAAAAGACCTCAAATTGCCCCAGAATTTCGAACCGGTCGTAGAGACCGATCTTTTGCTGGGTGAAGCAGTTTCAAGGGTTGTTCAGAAGGCTGGTTCTGACGAACAATTGACAAAGGTATTGAGTGAATTCGCCTTGGAAAAAATAGAAGACAATAGAAGCTGGGATATTGTTTTCGATCTTACTAAGATCGGCGAGCTTTTATTTAAGGAAAACCATGCCGCCAATCTCGAAAAGTTGACGTCTAAAAAGATGGAGGACTTTTTAGGGTTGAAGAAAATTGTATCGGACAGAATTTTATCCTTGAAAAAGGAAATGATCGTGGTCGCATCAGAAACTCTAGAGACCATTGAAAAAAACGGCTTACGGTTTGAAGATTTTCCGCGACAAACACTTCCTAACCATTTCAAAAAATTCATTGCTGAAAAATTCAATCCTGCCGGGCTTTACAATAATACGTTAGGCGAGAATCTAAAGAACGGAACTATTCTAAAAAAAGGTATAGCACCTATTTCTTCTGAATTTTTAGAACTATTGTCGAGCACCTATTTTAAGCTAAAAGATATGGTCTACGACCGTTCGTATCTCATGAACGTTTATCGAAATGTTGTTCCCCTGACTGTGCTCAACGTCATTCAACAAGAAGTAGATGCTATCGGAACGGAGCGTGATCAGATTCCGATTTTTAAATTCAACCAGATTATTTCTAAGGAAGTCAAAGATCAACCGGCTCCATTCATTTATGAACGTTTGGGTGAAAAATACCGGCATTATTTCATAGATGAATTTCAAGACACCTCTTCTTCTCAATGGAACAATCTTATTCCGTTGATAGATAATGCCCTTGCAAGTGAAGGCGGGTCTTTGTTTTTGGTCGGTGATGTGAAGCAGGCCATATATCGTTGGCGTGGCGGTAAGGCCGAACAACTTTTAAATTTGGCAAGGGAGTACGAAAACCCATTTGTGGTTAGGCCAGAGACCAAAAATCTACCCACAAATTACAGAAGTTCAGATCAATTGATAGCATTCAATAATGCCTTCTTCACCTGGTCTAGCGAGCATCTAGAAAATCTGGTTTATCAGACCATGTTCCGTGATGGCAACAAACAAGAGGTAAATACCAAAAAAGGCGGCTTTGTTTCACTTCATTTTATTGATAAGGAGAATGAAAAAGACCCACAAGAGCTATACTGTGAAAAGGTTATGGCGATAGTCGAAGAGTTGAAGCACAAAAACCATCCCCTCGAAGATATTACCATTCTGGTGCGGAGCAACAGTAAGGGTGTACTATTGGCCGACTATCTCACTCAAAAAAATATACCTATAATATCTTCAGAGAGCCTCTTGTTGAATAACAGCGTAAAAGTACGCTTCTTGATTAATTTGCTTCAATATGCCGGCGGATTCAAAGAGAAAGCATTAGCTTATGAAATTCTTGCTTTTTTGGCACCTCAAAATTTAGAACGCCATTGGTTCGTTTCCAGCAATCTTGAAAACTTAGAGAATTTTCTTCTTGATAATTATAATATCTCGCTGAGCCGTATCGAACGGCTTTCTGCATTCGATAGTCTTGAATATGCGATAAGGCAGTTCGATCTTGTGCCGGATTCTGATGCATACATCATTTTCTTGATGGATTTTGTTTTGGATGTTGAACAACGTGAAGGTGGTGGCATACAATCCTTTTTAACGTATTGGGAGAAGAAAAAAGAAAGTTTGGCTATTGCAAGTCCTGAAGATATCGATGCCGTGCGCATCATGACCGTTCACAAAGCGAAAGGATTAGAATTCCCCGTCGTCATCTTTCCATTTGCAAACGAGCAGATCGTCAGTAGTAGGGGCAAAAAAATGTGGGTGCCCACCGATTCGAATTTGTTCAATGGTTTTGACCGGGTTTTACTCAACGAAAAAGAAGAATTAACACAATACTCTGATGAGGTCTCGTTGCTTTTCTCTGAAGAAAAACAAAAGATGGAACTCGATGCGCTCAATGTACTTTACGTTGCATTGACCAGAGCGGAAAAAATGCTTTACATTATTTCAGAAAAAAAATCAGGGAAATCAGAAAATCAGAAAATCGTTCGATATTCCGATCTATTCGTTAATTATCTAAAAGATATAAATCTGTGGAGTGATGAACGATCAAATTACTCTTTCGGCATCTTGGAAGAAAATAAAATTAAACAACAAACTGAGGAAGACAATGAAACTCTGCATTATCAGTACACTTATCGCGACAGACCTAATTTTAGAATAGTCACCACTGCCGGGATGCTTTGGGACGCCACAAGAGAAGATGCCATAAAGCACGGTACGTTAATACATTATATTTTAGGGCTAATAGAAACCAAGGCAGATTTGGACAAGGCCCTAGAAACAGTTTTGAAAAATGGGGATGTCTCGCAAAACGAAATAGCAATTGTTCGAAAAGATGTTACAAACGTTCTACAACATCCAAAACTAGAAGAATTCTTCACTGACAAATATACCGTTCTCAATGAGCGGGATATTTTGACATCCACAGGAAATCTTTTGCGGCCCGATAGGATTTCAATATATGACAACCAGGCAACCTTGATCGATTACAAGACCGGAAAGAAAAATCCGAAGCATAAAGAACAAGTCTACTCCTATGCCGATGCTTTGGAAGAAATGGGGTTTGTGGTAATAAACAAAATCATTGTATATATTGACAAAGAAGTAACTACAGAATTTATTTAAACTATCATGTACGGAAACATCAAAGAACATTTACAAAAAGAATTACAAGCCATCAAAGATGACGGGCTTTTTAAAGAAGAGCGCATCATTACTACGGCCCAAGACGCCGTGATCAAAATTTCGACCGGTGAGGAGGTCATTAATTTCTGTGCCAACAATTATCTAGGGCTTTCGCGCCATCCAGAAGTTATTCAGGCTGCCAAAGACACGATGGACAGTCATGGATTCGGAATGTCATCGGTGCGTTTCATTTGCGGTACTCAAGACATCCATAAAGAACTGGAAAAGAAAATCGCTGAATTCTATGGCACTGAAGACACCATATTATACGCTGCGGCATTCGACGCAAACGGCGGGGTTTTTGAGCCATTACTAACTGCGGAAGATGCGATTATATCCGATTCCTTGAACCATGCATCGATCATCGATGGTGTGCGACTATGCAAGGCGAAACGTTACAGATATGCCAATAACGATATGTCTGACCTTGAAAAACAGTTGCAACAGGCAGATATCGATGAAGCTAGATTCAAGATAATCGTTACCGACGGTGTCTTTTCAATGGATGGGGTTCTGGCCCCTTTGAATGAAATTTGTTCGCTTGCCGAAAAGCACGATGCCATGGTAATGGTAGATGAGTGCCATGCCGCCGGCTTCATCGGTCGAACGGGGCGGGGTACCCTAGAGGCAAAAGACGCAATGGGCAGAATCGATATCATAACAGGCACCTTGGGCAAGGCCTTGGGCGGGGCGATGGGTGGCTATACTACGGGAAAAAAGGAAATCATAGAAATGCTGCGCCAACGTTCGCGCCCTTATTTATTTTCCAACTCCTTGGCACCTGCCATTGTCGGCGCTTCCATCAAGGTCTTTGAGATGCTGGCAGGCGATACTCATCTACGCGATAAACTTGAAAAAAATACAGATTACTTTAAAAAGGGAATGACAGCTGCCGGTTTTGATATCGTAGAAGGAGATTCCGCTATTGTTCCTGTTATGCTCTATGATGCCAAATTATCGCAAAAAATGGCAAACATGCTTTTGCAAAAAGGCATTTACGTTATAGGATTTTTCTTTCCAGTCGTTCCGAAAGGGAAAGCACGAATACGTGTTCAACTATCGGCCGCGCATGAAATAGAACATCTTGATCGAGCCATATCAGCATTTATCGAAGTCGGAAAGACATTAAAAATCGTTTAAATGCCACTTTATCCGAGAAAATGCAACAAAAAAAATGAGAAATTGATTTTGTTAATAATATTTAACAACTTACATTTGCTGCTGATAAACACTTAAACTTAAAAATTTGAACATGAAACATCTTAGCAAATTATTGCTTGTTGCCCTGCTTGTAATGGGTTTTAACAACGTACAAGCGCAAGACGAGAACAATCCTTGGCAGGTAAGCTTTGGGGTTAACGCCGTAGACGTATATCCAACTGGTGACCATATTAAGCTTGACGGATCTGCGAGCTCTTTCGGTAATGAGCTCTTCAATGCAAACGATCACTGGAATATTCTTCCTTCAATATCGTATGTGGCCGTATCAAAATCTGTCGGAGGCGGATTTTCTATTGGAGCAAGAGGTTCTTTAAATAAAATCAGTAAGCTGGGTGATGCAGCTGCTTCGGATCTTTCATATTACGGTGTAGATGGTACTCTTAAGTACAATTTTGCAAAAACATCAGTTATCGACCCCTTCGTTGAGTTAGGTGGTGGTTATACTTGGGTAGACGAAATCGGAGCTGGTACGGTCAACGGTGCAATTGGTATCAACTTTTGGTTCACAGAGAATATCGGACTTACCGTACAGACTACTTATAAAAATTCCTTTGAAGACTATTTACCTACGCATTGGCAACATTTAGCTGGTATCGCTGTTAAGTTCGGTGGTACTGATACCGACGGTGATGGTATTTACGACAAGGATGACGCTTGTCCTGAGGTAGCCGGTTTAGAAGCTTTCAACGGTTGTCCTGATGCTGATGGTGACGGAATTGAAGATAGCAAAGATAGCTGTCCAAATGAAGCTGGTTCTAAAGAAATGAATGGATGTCCTGATGCAGATGGTGACGGTGTTGCTGATAAAGATGATGCTTGTCCTAACGAGGCTGGTGTAGCTGCTTTGGGTGGTTGTCCTGATGCTGATGGCGATGGTGTAGCTGATAAGGATGATGAGTGTCCTAACGAGGCTGGTCCTGCTGAAAACAAAGGATGCCCATGGGCAGATAAAGATGGTGATACAGTATTGGATAAAGATGATCAATGTCCTGATGTAGCTGGTACAGTTGCTAACAACGGTTGTCCTGAAGTTACCGAGGAAGTTCAAAAGCAATTGAATGACTATGCTAGAACTATCTTATTCGATACGGGTAAAGCTTCTTTGAATCCTGAAACTACTTCTGTATTTGTCGATATTATTAGAATATTGGGCGAATATCCGAACTCTAAATTTACGGTTGAAGGTCACACTGACAGCGTAGGTAGCGAGAAATTGAATCAGTCACTATCTGAAAAACGTGCCAATTCGGTCAGAGACTTCTTGGTCGCTGAGGGTGTTGCCGCTGATAGATTAACCGCTATAGGTTATGGTGAGGCTAAACCAATTGCTTCAAATAAAACAAGAAGTGGTAGAAAAGAAAATAGAAGAACCGAAATCAACCTAGTCAAGTAAACGACAAAGATTTCAGTTTAAGTAAACAATTCTTGAAAGCCCTGACAAAAATGTCAGGGCTTTTTATATTTATGTATGCGAAGTTTTTTAGAAGAGGTTGTTCTAGAGGTATGTCAAGAGCATGATACATTTGAGCATATAATATTTATACTTCCGAGTAAGCGCGGTGGTGTATTCCTTAGAAATGTTCTTGCTAAAACGATAACAAGAAATCTTTTTGCACCCCAAATTTTAAGTATTGAGAGCTTTGTCGAAAAGATTTCGGGCTTAACACTTGCTTCACATACGAAACAATTATTTGAACTTTATGCTATATACCTAAAAATTACCTCAGGAGAAAAAACCGATTTTTATTCATTTTCTAAATGGGCAAGCACCTTGCTTCAAGACTTCAATGAAATCGACCGACATCTTGTCGATGCCACCCGATTATTTTCAAATTTGACCGATATACAAGAGATTTCACATTGGTCACCAGAATTTAAGAGAACCCAAATGATGGAAGACTACCTTCTCTTTTGGAATCAATTACAACCTCTGTACCAAGCATTCAATAAAAGTCTTTTAGAACAAGGCATTGGCCATCAAGGTTTGATTTATAGACAGTCCGTTGCCAAATTACAAGAATACATTAGCGCAACTAAAGATAAAACTCATGTTTTTATAGGCTTTAATGCATTGAATAAATGTGAGTCCCATATTATTCAAGAAATCATCTCTAACCCCAAGAATCAAATATTTTGGGATATTGATAAGTCATTTTTCGACGACCCTGTTCATGATGCCGGTTTTTTTATTCGGCAATACCAAAAAAAATGGGGCTACTTTAAAGGTGTTCAAATGAGAGGGATCAGCAATCATTATCGGTCTCCCAAAAATATTCAAGTGGTCGGACTACCAAAGAATATTTCACAAGCCAAGTACGTCGGAAATCTTTTGGCAGAGAAAGGGAGCAAAGAATCCTTTAAAAATACCGCCGTTATTCTAGGGGATGAAAACCTTTTAAATCCCATTCTCAACTCTATTCCAAAAAATATTGACAACATCAATATTACCATGGGTTATCCTCTAAGCGGGACTTCGTTAAGCAGCCTTTTCGAGCAGTTGATCAATCTTTATATCATAAAAGAAGATCGAGGATGGTATTACAAGCCCTTTCTAGATCTGTTATCGCATTCTTATCTGCAGGTTCTTCTCACGGAAGAGGGCATTAACTACGCCCAAAAGATATCAAAAACCATTGTTTCAGACAATCTAAATTTTATACAGCCCGCTGAATTAATTAAAAGTTTTCCTCATCAAGAGAAAAGCTTGGCACTATTATTTTCTATAAAAAAACCCTCGCCCTCAGCTTTCTTGACCAAATGTTTGCAAATAATCGATGCTATCCAAATAAAATTAAATACCGATTATTTTGAACTTGAACACCTTTACAGGTTTCACAAACTCTTTAATCAGCTCATTGAACTTGTCGGGCAATATGAATTTCTAGATGACTTGAAATCGCTGCACAGTCTTTATAATGATCTGCTCGCAAAAGAAACGCTAGATTTTCAAGGAGAGCCGTTGGAAGGCCTTCAAGTTATGGGAATGTTGGAAAGTAGGAATCTAGATTTCGAAAATGTAATTCTAACATCGGTCAATGAAGGTATTCTCCCTTCCGGTAAATCGAACAATTCTTTTATACCCTTAGATTTGAAACACAGTTTTGGGCTGCCGACTTATAAAGAGAAAGATGCCGTCTACACCTATCACTTTTACCGATTATTGCAGCGGGCCAAAAACATATTTCTTCTTTATAATACCGAGCCAGACGTACTCGAAGGGGGCGAAAAGAGCAGACTTATTATGCAGCTTTTGACCGACAAGAATAAAATAGGTAACATTACCGAGAAAATAATCGCTCCAAAAATAACACCTATTAAAAGAAAGCCAGAGTCCATTCAAAAAAGCCCAGACTTGTTGGATTTAATTAAAAGACATGCCACCAGCGGTTTTTCGCCGACCTCTCTGAGCAATTATATCCGCAATCCACTCGAATTTTATAAAAGACATCTTTTAGAAATAAATGATTTGCTCGAAGTTGAAGAAAATGTAGCCGCAAATACATTTGGCACCATTGTACATGATTCACTTGAAGAACTCTATACGCCATACGTCGGTTTAAAATTGGGAGAAGTCGAACTTAAATCTTTAAGGCCAAAAATTACCGAGATCGTAAAAAGGCAATTTTCAAAAAGCTATTCGGGTGACTTTACAAATGGGAAAAACCTCATTGCCTACAACGTCATTATAAAATATTTAGAAAATTTCATTGATTTTGAAATAACAGATATCAAAAATCATGAGATAAAGATTTTAAGCCTTGAGCAAAAATTTCAAATACCCATAAATATTCCGGAACTTGATTTTCCCGTTATCCTTAAAGGAAAATTAGATCGTGTCGATGAGAAAGATGGCGAGATAAGAATAATCGATTACAAAACCGGTAAAGTAGAGTCCAAGAATGTTGAAATTATTGATTGGGAAGAAATTAGTAGCGATTATGATTACAGCAAGGCCTTTCAGCTATTGTGCTACGCCCTCATGTATATTCAAAAGAATCCTGTACAAACTCTTGAATCGGGCATTATTTCCTTTAAAAACTTGCCTGCGGGGCTACTAAAATTCGCAACTAAAGACAAGAGAACAAGTAGAACGAAAGATTCTAAGATTACCCCAAAAATCATGTTCCGTTTTCAAGAACAATTAAAGAAATTGATTTTGGAAATATGCAACCCAGAAATACCCCTGAATGAAAAAGAGGTTTGATCTATTTTTTATCTGGCCTCGTAGGTCTTACCTCTATTTTACTCGGTAACGTTCTCGGGTGCATCTTCAAAAGATCTAACACAAGATCCCCGATATCTTCAGGCTGTATTTTCCATGCGTCCTTATCTCCTGGCTCATTACCAGCGAAATGGGTGGCAACTGACCCGGGCATGATAGTAGATACTTTAACATCGTATTTTCGCAAATCAAGCATGGCAGCCTGAGTAAAACCTACCACACCGAATTTAGTAGCGTTATACCCAGCACCTTGGGCAAAGAAATTTGTTCCAGCTAAACTCGCCAAGGTCATATAGTATCCTTTAGATTTTTTCAAAGCTTCTACCGTAGCCTTTAACGTGTGAAAAACACCGTTCAAGTTCGTATCTATCATCTGGTGCCATTGTTCATTTGACATTTCATCTACCGGAGCAAAATTACCGACCCCTGCATTGGCAAGTACCACATCAAGCTGGCCCCACTTATCAATAATACGTTCTACTGCTTTTTTCTCATCGTCAAGATTGGTGACATCGGATTCCAGCGCTAGAACAGTTGTTTCATCCCCTAAATATTCTGCTGCCTTTTCAACCGTTTTTAAGGTTCGGCCACTTATGGCTACCTTCATGCCCTCAGCAATTAACTTTTTGGCTACCCCCAAACCAATACCCTTCGAGCCTCCTGTTATATAGGCTACTTTATTTTTTAGTACTGTCATTTGTATAAATATCTATTTCTAGTAAAGATAGAAATGGACTTTGTTTTTTGAAAGCTAAAATGAAAAAAGCTGAACATAAGTTCAGCTTTGTTTAAATGTGGAGAATACCGGAGTCGAACCGGTGACCTCTTGCCTGCCAGCAAGATAGTAACTGTATCCATATGGTTTAATATGACCTATTTATGGGCTTTTCAAGAGTATTTTTGTATCTTTAAGTTCGTATTAAACCGTATTAATTCAATTTCTGCGTGCAATCTGCGTGCAAATGAAAATCCTTGAAATGCCCACATACATTAAACTTTCTTTAGATACTAGACGTAAAAATACTAAAAAATTTCCTTTAATTTTCCGATTGACCCACAATCGAAAAACTACGAGCATCGCAACAGGGCATCAATTGGCCATTTCTGAATGGGATCAAAAGAGACAAAAAATAAAATCTACCTATCAGGGAACGGACTCCCCTGCCCGACTAAATAACTTACATCAGAAAAAAATGGCACAAATGGTCGACATATTGACCAAGTGGGAAGACAAGGGGAAATTGAAATACATGAGTATTTCTGAACTCCGTAATCATTTAACTCAAAAAAATAATACAACAACTTTTTACCAATTTACAGAACAATTAATAAAAGACTTTATCATATCAAAGCGCATCGGAAATGCCAAAATATATCGGTTTACCTTAAATGTAGTCAAGAACTTTAGAAATGATAGAGATTTCACATTTGACGAGTTGAATTTGGACTTTTTAAATCGCTTTGAAAGGTATCACTTGGCTAAGGGCAACAAATTGGGTGGTCTAAGTGCTTATATGCGAACTATTCGGTCTATTAATAACAAAGCCATTAAGGCAGGAATAGCGGATAAAGAGGGATATGCTTTTAACGACTACGTCATACGCAGCGGCAAACCCGAAAAACGGGCGTTGACTATAGATGCTATTCGAAAAATTGCTGTATTGGAATTGGATGAGGATACTACCCTATTTCGTGATAGGAATATTTTTATGACGAGCTTTTTACTGAACGGGATGTCCTTTGTTGATTTAGCGCATTTGAAATTATCTAATATCATCGATGGCCGTATTCGATACACAAGACAAAAAACAGATGAACCTTATAATATCAAGATTCATAACGAACTAAAAACCCTACTTGATTATTTCATAAAAGGCAAAAAGAAATCGGACTACATATTGGACATTGTAAAAGACGATGATCCCATAAAGAAATACGAAAAAATAGTTTGGGCAAGGGAACGATATAACAAGAATCTCAAGAAAATAGCTAAAAAAGCAGGGATTGAAGAAAAAGTCACAAGTTATGCGGCTCGTCATACCTTTGCGTCAGGTGCTGATGATATGGGAATACCTTTAACTGCCATTTCTCAAATGCTCGGACACAAACGTATTGGAACTACTCAAGCATATTTAGCTAATTTGAGAAATAGCAAAATGGACGAGTATCAAGATGAAATTTTCGGACAACTATCTGAAAAATAAATTCATTGATGTTCTATAGAACACTACCTATGCACAGTTTCTTTAGCTTTCAGGCAGATAAGTGTAAAAAAGAAACTCCATGGGACGCAACTGCCCATGACTTGGCAAACTATCTCTTTTCTCTCCCTAACCACAAAAGTGTCCTTTAGGGTGCAAAAATCGGTCATAGTATACCATCCTCGCCGGATTAAAGTGAACCACCCTTGCCGGGTCAAAGTGAGCCACCTTCGCCGGGCGAAAGTGAACCACTAAAAAAGTCGATTCTATTTGTAAAAAGTCAAAGGTCTTTTTTTGTTAAAAAGACAATGGCCAATAAACAAATAGATATGCGAAAAGTAAAACAGATTTTCAAGCTCTACAGCGAGGGCGTAAGCAAACGCCAGATAAGTTCCAGGTTGGGAATATCGCGTAACACCGTTACCAAGTATATTTCTTTTTTTAAGCGGTATCAGCTTACCAGTTATGAAGTATCGGCGATGACTTTGGAAGAACTGGACAAACTCTTCAAATCGGACCAGAAGCCTAAAAGCGAGCAGTTACTCACCTTAGAAAAGTACTTTCCCTATTTTGATAAGGAGCTACGCAAAACAGGTGTGACCAGACAGCTGCTTTGGGAGGAATACTACGAGAAACATCCTGATGGTTTTAAGGTATCACAGTTCAAGTACTGGTACAATGAATGGACCAAGGAAGTATCTCCCGTGATGCACCTTACCCATAAATCGGGAGACAAACTATTTATCGATTACACGGGCAAGAAACTTACCATTGTAGACCGTGATACGGGCGAACTGCAAAACCTGGAAGTGTTCGTATGCGTACTTGGTAGCAGTCAATATACCTATGTAGAAGCTAGTGCGAGCCAAAAGAAAGAAGACTTTATACGTAGCGTAGAAAACGCTCTTTGGTTCTATGGTGGCGTTCCCCATGCCCTAGTACCCGATAATCTTAGGGCAGCGGTCAGTAAGAGCAGTCGTTACGAACCAAAGGTCAACGATACCTTTGCCGACTTTGCAGAATATTACGAAACAGCGGTACTGCCTACCAGAGCATACAGGCCGAGGGACAAGGCCATTGTGGAGAATGCCGTACGTATTATTTATACTAGGGTATTCGCTCCTTTACGCCACCAGACCTTCCATAGTATACCCGATATAAACAAGGCGATTCTACAACTCTTGGAGACGCATAACAAGATGTCTTTCAGGGGAAGGGAATACTCCCGTTATTCTTTGTTCGAAGAAGTAGAAAAGCAAGAGCTTAAGCCTTTGCCTTTAAAAAGGTATGAGATCAAATCTTATGCCAAGGGCACCGTTCATAAGAACAGTCATATCTACTTCAGTAAGGACAAACATTACTATAGCGTACCCTATAAACATATTGGAAAACGCATTAAGATCATCTACTCCGAGAGCCTGAT
>ENA-ORXM01001533-ORXM01001533.1-marine-metagenome-genome-assembly--contig:-NODE-1533-length-31881-cov-3.531443_pt1 | contig 31881 bp, 27 predicted proteins | sample MGYA00237867_ERZ511480 | MGnify/ENA primary metagenome ERZ511480 (study PRJEB26309, sample SAMN06266103) | marine metagenome | isolation source: Algal blade | place: United Kingdom:Sidmouth, United... | reverse complement strand
CCACCAGAGCCCTGCTGATTCCGAGACGGAAGGCTCCGGCTTGACCGGACAAGCCGCCACCGTGAAGGGTGACGGAGATGTCGAAGGACTCCTCGGCCGAGGTCACACGCAGCGGCTCGGTGATGAGCGTGCGGTGAACGGCGGATGGGAAGTAGTCCTCGAACGGGCGGCCGTTGGCCACGATCTGCCCGGTACCGGGAGCCATGCGAACACGAGCGACGGCTTGCTTACGACGGCCTGTGGCTTGAATGGTTGACACGACTTCTCTCAGCTTTCTCGGCGGGTTGACGCAAGCGCCCCGGCAATTTCGAGCGGCTTGGGCTTCTGGGCCGCGTGGGGATGGGTCTCGCCGGCGTAGATCTTCAGCTTGGTGGCCTGCTGGCGTCCCAGGCGATTCTTGGGCAACATACCGACGATCGAGCGACGCACGGCCTCGGCCGGACGACGGGTCATGAGCGCACCGTAGGTCTCCGAGTGGAGGCCGCCGGGGTAGCCGGAGTGACGATGCACCATCTTGCGATCGGCTTTGCCCGCCGTCAGCACCACCTTGTCGGCGTTGACCACGATCACGTGATCGCCCATGACCATATGGGGAGCGAACGTCGGCTTGTGCTTGCCTCGAAGGATGCGGGCGATCTCGGTGGCCATACGGCCAAGGGTCATGCCCTCGGCGTCGACGACAAACCAGTCTCGCTGGATCTCTGAAGCTTTCGGGGTGTACGTCTTCACGACAGCACTCTTTCAAAGTCAGGTAGAACGTGCTCGGCCGGCGGGTGCGGTTGAGACGCAGGACGAAACAAAGCCGACTCGCTAGTCTACGACCGTCGTCGACCTACCTCCAACCTCTCCGGCGGCGGAGATTCTCCGGATCGGAGACTAGCGGCGGGTGTAGGCGATCTCCCAGTTGACCGACCATTCGCCGCCGTCGCCGCCGTCGGGAGATGACTCCCAGCGCCAGTGAAACCCATCCGGTGAGATGTCGGTGAACACCATGCGTTTGAAGACGTTGTCGGAGTCGACGGGAACCGGAGTGGCGAACGAAGGGTGGTCGCCGACCATCCCGCCGACGAAGGCCCAGTAGTTGCCGGATTCGTCGACCCACGTCTGACGCCAGCCGACGGCATCGTCGTGGACCGAAACACTCATGCCCTTCCAAGACCGGGGCTCGTCGACCACGAAGTTCTCTTGGATCACCTTGCCGCCGTAGACCCTCGTGATCGTGTTAACGGCATGACCGCCCTCGAAGGCACAGTCCCACTCCCCCAACCAGAAATCAAACGCATCGGGCCCGAGCTCGCTCATATCTGCATGGTAGTCCGACGGGTGCGTTGCCGACCTTGACCTCGTCGCGCTGCGAAAGATAGCGTATGGGAGCGCTCCCACACTTGACACTGACAGTGGGCGACACGGGGGATTACGATGACGAGCGTGAATCTTGAGGAGATCGGCCGGCTTGCCGGCGTTTCACGATCAACCGTCTCGCGGGTCGTCAACGGCAGCCCGAACGTCAGCCCCGAGGTCAAGGACCGGGTCGAAGCAGTAATCGCCGATACCGGCTATCAACCCCACGCCGCGGCGCGGTCGTTGGCATCCAACCGGACCGGCGTGTTCGGTCTGGTCATCCCAAGCGCGGCCGAGACACTGTTCGACGACCCCTATTTCGGCAGGCTCATCCTCGGGATAACGTCGGCCACCAACGCCATCGGCACCACCCTGGCCCTGTTCCTGTTCGAGCAGGAGTCCGACGAGAACTCCATCATTCCCCGAGTGGTCAATCCCGGCCTCGTCGATGGGGTAATCGTGACCGCCACCCAGATGGGCGACACGTTGGTCGATCACCTCCAACGGTTGAACATGCCGTTCATCATCGTCGGACGACCCGACGACGGGCGGGCGATGTTCTCGGTCGACACCGACAACCGAGGGGGTGCCCGTCAGGCTGCAGCCCACCTGATCGAAAGCGGCCGCTCCCGGATCGGACTGATCAGCCCGCCTTCGAACACCACCGCCGGGGTAGACCGCAGGAACGGCTTCCTCGAAGGACTGGCCGATTCCGGAATCAACATCGACGACCGGATCGCCGAAGGCAATTGGAGCGAGGAATCAGGCCAGGCGGCCATGGAAACCCTTCTCTCGGCGCCGTCACCACCTGATGCGGTGTTCGTTGGCTCCGACAGAATGGCGGTCGGCGCGCTGAGAGCAATCAACGAAGCCGGGCTGTCCTGCCCGAACGATGTCGCCCTGGTGTCGTTCGACGGCATTCTCCCGCCGAACCAGACGATGCCCCGCTTGACATCGGTTACCCAACCGGTGACCGAGGTCGGTAGGCGAGCGGCCCGACTCCTACAGTCCGTGGTCGACGGAACGGTCACCACACCCGAGCACATCGTGTTTCCGACCGATCTCGTGGTCCGGGAATCATGTGGGACCGTCGGATCCGGGGCGAGCTGACGACCACTCCAGAGAAGCCCATGAAAAAGGACGGGACGAGTGCCCAGGCCAAGGATTTCGCCGGCTCTCAGACCTTTGCCGCCGAGCTGATCGAGTCGATGACCCTGGCTGAGAAGGCGGGCCAACTGACCCAGCCGGAGCTGGGCTCGATCACTCCGGCCGAGGTTGCCGAGTTCGCGGTCGGCTCGGTGCTGTCGGGCTGTGGCGGCAACCCCGATCCCAACTCCCCGGCCGGCTGGCGGGCAATGGTGGAGAGCTACCTCGACGGTGCCACCCGCTCCCGCCTCGGCATCCCGCTCCTCTACGGAACCGACTCGGTCCACGGTCACGGCAACGTCGTCGGCGCCACGGTTTTCCCCCACAACATCGGCCTCGGCGCGATGCGCGACCCGGATCTGATCGAGCGAATCGGCCAGATCACCGCGCTCGAGATCCGCGCGACCGGTCAGGAGTGGACCTTCGCCCCGACCGTCACCGTCCCACAGGATTTCCGCTGGGGCCGCGCCTACGAGGGCTACTCCTCCGACCCCGCCCTGGTCAGCGAGTACGTCGGACGGATGGTCACCGGGCTGCAGGGAGAGCCGGGCACGGGACCGATCCTCGACGGCCCTCACGTCATCGCCTCGACCAAGCACTTCGTCGCCGACGGCGGCACCGAGAACGGTACCGATCAGGGCGACGCGCGCATCGACGAGACGGAGCTCCGCGACGTGCACGGCGCACCCTACGTTCCGGCCGTCGAGGCCGGCGTCGCGACGGTCATGGCGAGCTTCTCGAGCTGGAACGGCGTCAAGGTGACCGGCAACCGGAGTCTCCTGAGCGGTGTGCTGAAGGAGCGGATGAGTTTCGACGGTCTGCTCGTCAGCGACTGGAACGCCCACGGACAGATACAGGGCTGCACCAACGAGTCCTGCCCCGAGGCACTGTCCGCGGGCATCGACATGTACATGGCGCCCGACACCTGGAAGGCGATGTACCGGTCGTTGAACGCTCAGGTCGCCTCGGGCGAGGTGCCGATGGAACGTCTCGACGATGCCGTGCGGCGCATCCTGCGGGTGAAATCGCGGCTCGGTCTGTTCGAGGCGGGCAAGCCGTCCGAGCGGCCGCACGCCGGGGATTGGTCGCTGATCGGGGCGGCCGAGCACCGCGCCGTCGCGCGGGAGGCGGTGCGCAAGTCGCTGGTGCTGCTGAAGAACGAGAGCGGGCTGTTGCCGCTCGCGCCCGGCACCAAGCTCCTCGTCGCCGGCGACGGCGCCGACGACATCGGACGCCAGTGCGGCGGCTGGACGATCACCTGGCAGGGCACCGGCGTCGACAACGACGACTTTCCCGGTGCGACATCGTTGTGGCAAGGCCTGTCCGCGGCCGTCACCGAAGCCGGCGGCGAGGCGGAGCTCGCCCCCGAAGGCGCCTACGAGACTCGTCCGGACGCGGCCGTCGTCGTCTTCGGAGAGAGACCATACGCCGAGTTTCAAGGCGATCTCCCCTCCCTGCAGCTCTCCCCCGCCTACCGCCGACCCTACGAGACGATGCGGAAACTGAAGGAGCGGGACATCCCGGTGATCGCCGTCATGATCACCGGCCGGCCGCTGTTCGTGAACCCCGAGCTCAACGTCGCCGACGACTTCGTCGTGGCATGGCTACCGGGCTCGGAGGGGGCGGGAGTGGCCGATCTCCTGGTCGCGGACACGGACGGGGGTCGGCGTTTCGACTTCACCGGAAAGCTCCCCGCCGATTGGCCCGGCCGCGCGCGTCGGGGGGAGGTCCTCTACCCCTTCGGCCACGGGCTCTCGCTCGACAGCCCGCGAGGCGAGTGGGCGGCGCTCGACGAGGATGTCGGCGAGGCCTGGTCGAGCGCATCGGTCTGGTTCGACAAGGGTGTCCCGACCGCGTCGTGGTCGCTCGAGGTGCAGGGTGAGGACGGCACCGTCACGCGCGTCACGACCGTACCGATCGAGGCCGCCGAGGGGCGCGTGGAAGTCAGCGCGACCGACTACGGAGTGCAGGAGGGAGCCCGCCGCTTCGTGGTCTCGAAGGGGGAGGCGACCATCGCGCTGTCGATGCGGTCGGGCATCGAGCTCGCCGCCGCCGTCGGAGAGGACGACCTGCTCACCTTCCTGATGCGCGTCGACGAGGCTCCGCCCGAGCCGCCGCGGCTGTCGATGGACGAGGGCGACGGCGCGGACGGCGTGTCGCTCGACGCGCTGACCGAGGCCGAGGCGAACGGCACCTGGCGAACCTACGCCGTGCCGCTCGACTGCTTCGCCGAACGCGGACTCGACACTAGCGCCGTCCGCATCCCGTTCCGACTGACGACGGTGGGGCCGGCGACGCTGTCGCTCTCGCGGGTGGCGCTCGACGAGCGCTACGACGTGCTGCTCGACTGCCCCTGAGGCACGGGCGCCGCAGCACCGCGTCGTCCTGGCACGTCCGAAGCTGCGCAAGCTGCACGGTCTCGGCTACTCGTCAAACCTCGCGAATGAGGATCAGGCCTTCGAGGCCGACGAGATCACCGGCATTTCGGGTGTACAGCGGTAGGTCGTGAGCGAGCGCGACGGCCGCGATCATCAGGTCGATCGAGCGCGCGCCGCGCGCCTTGCGTCCGCTCGCCACGACCGCCCCGGCGACGCGTCCGTACTCGCGCGCCGAGCGCAGGTCGAAAGGCAGGGGATCGAACACCGATTCGACCCTCTGCAGCTGTGCCTGTCGGGCGGCGCGCAGCGCCGGATCGTTCGTCACGAGCGGTCCGGCTGACAGCTCCGCGAGGGTGATCGTGCAGATCGCCGGTGCAGCCGGCAACGCGTCGGCGGGCAGGCGCGGCAGATCCACGACGACGGAGGTATCGAGCAGGCCTCGCCCCTCGGCGGATCCCCGGACAGGAGCTACCACCGGGGTGACGGGTCGGCCGCTGCATCGAGATCGTCCCGCAAGGCGCGGTAGGCCACGGGGGCCAGATCCGCGAAGGCTTCGACGACGGTCTGGGCATCGACGAAGGTCCGGCGACGTAGCGGCGAAATCTGGGCGACCGGCGTGCCGTTGCTGGTGATCACGTAGGTCTCGCCGGCCTGCACCGCACGCAGGATCGCGCCGCTGTCGTTGCGCAGCTCGCGCTGGCTGATTTCCTTGCTCATGTCGAATTGTAGCACGCCGTGCTACATAGCAAGTCAGCACGCGCGACTTCGCGTCGCCAACTGGACGGCCCCAGCGACAAGGGCCGCGATGCCGGCGGACAGGCGCAGGAGCCGAACGAGCCCGAGCGGCGCAGCGCGAACGGCTGCACCCGAAGGGCATGAAGGCGCGCAGCCGCCGCCACGACAGCGCCTCAGAGCGCGGAAGGCGTGTCGCTCGGTGGGCTGACAGAGGCCGACGGCATCTGGCGAACCCAACGCCGTACCGCTCGATTGCTTCGCCGAACGCGGCGTCGACACGAGCCACGTCCGTGCCCCCTTCCGGCTGACGGCGGCGGGGCCGGCGACGCTGTCGCTGTCGCGGGTGGCGCTCGACGAGCGCTACGACGTGCTGCTCAACCGCCTCTGGGGCACGGGCGCCGCGGCGGTCGGCCCTTCCGGCAGCGCTCGCCTCACGCCGGATCCCGGCCCGGCCGGCGGGTTGCAGCACATGGGCCGCGCGGTGTCGAGCGCGACGGCAGGGACGGCATGACGAGCTCGTCGATGGAGGATGAGCGCGGTGCAGGCCGGAGCGCCGTACGCTCGGGAGGACGTCGATTCTTCAGCGCGTACGCAGCTATTTCGAGAACGTGACGATCACCGAGCGGCTGAATCGCTTCAGCGGCGACTTCGGGTGCGTCAGGACAGTGTCTACACGATCCAGAATCCGTCCCAACGACTTGCTGGGGATGATCCTTGTGATCCGGGCCAGCATTCCGTCGTAGTCGAACGACACCGCTCTGAACGAACCTTGCGCCGACTTGAACTCGGCGGTAGTCATCGCCCGATCGTCGCTGCGCTCCATGAAGTCGGCCCAGGCCTTCCGGTTGAGGCGGGATGGTCGGTAGGTCGAGGTTCCCCGCTTGCCGGCTGGTACGACATCCTGTAGCAGCTCGAACGTCTTGCTGTCCTCCACCGGCTCCAGGAACATGGCCCGGCCCGGGGCTCGGAGCACCCGATGTGCCTCGGCCAGCGCCCGCTTGACGCCGTCTTCGGAGACGTGATGGAGGATTGCGAATCCAACCACGAGGTCGAACTCATTGCTCTCGAGCGCGCTCAGGTCGTCGATCGATGCGCAGACGAACGAGCACTTGTCGCCGACATCGTTCACGTTGGCGACACTCTGCCCGAGTTGAACGAGATCGGGCCCTACGTCGACGCCGACGCAGGTTGCTCCCCTTTGGGCCAGCACGACCGAGATTTCGCCACGTCCGGACCCGAACTCGAGAACTCGCTTGCCTGCAACGTCACCGATCGCATCGACGAAGAGACGCTTTCGCAACGGCAACGAATCAAACCAAACGTCAAATTTTCTGCTCATTTCCAGCTCAACGAGCCGCTTGGCCCCTTGCTCATCGTTCCAGCGACTCTGGTCAGTGAGTGACCGGGATGCCTTGGATGACCCCACCATGTCGTTTTCCCTCTTTTCGATTGAAACCCTCAACCCACGAGCGGGCACCGTCCGCCCCCAATGGCACTCGGATAGCGCCAAGCATCTGATTCGACAGCAGTTGCCGTGACTGGATCCAGCCAAGTACCTTGGAGTTCGCCACACCGACAACGCAACCGAAGTCGGTCACGATCGAGCTTACTAATTCGCTGTCCACCGAACACTCGTGCTGATGGGGGAGGCGACGGCCGTCACACTCTGGGAAGTCGAGCGCGTTCGCGCCGGACGGTGAACGACATCGTCCCGATCGTCGACGGCGGGCAGCGCGTTCTCGCCGGAGGGGGCGATCGAGGCGCTCTCGCGCATCGCGCGTCATCGGATACGGCTCGACGGACAAGCGCACGAGAGGGTGCAACGAACCCCCGGTGGCGCGTTCATACCCTTCGGGTACGAGTCTCTCTGCGAGCGGCGTGGCCGAAGCGCGAACGCGAAGGCTGCGATGCCGGCTCGACATCCGTAGGGTTGCCCGGCGACAGCCATCCGGCTCGCTCCTGAGCGACCTCGCCCGTGTACAGCCCCCGCGCAACGACGCCTTGTCCGGCTCGTGCAGACCAGGAGGAGATCACCTTGAAACACGTCGCGACGATCATGGGAGCGGTCTTGTCACTGCTCGCCACCACGCAGCCGAATGCCGGCGATCGCCTGTCCGACGCGATTCGAGCGGACGACCTCGCCGCCGTGCGCGCAGCGCTGACCGCGGGAAGCGACGTCGAGGCATCCTCTCGACGGATCACGCCGCTGGCGCTGGCGGCGATCCGAGGCAACGTCGACATCGTCGACGCCCTGCTGGCCGCGGGCGCCGATCCGGACACGCCCAGCCTCGGTCGTGCCAACGCCCTGTCAATGGCAGTACGCAGCTGTCATACCGGACCCGACGTCATCGACACGCTGATCGAAGCCGGAGCGGACGTCGAGAACCGATCGGGCGTGGGAATCACGCCGCTCATGGTCGCGATCCAGGAGAAGCGCACCGACCTCGCCCTACTGCTGATCGAGGCGGGTGCGGACGTGAATACCCTCGGACCGTTCGGCGACGGCGTGCTCAACTACGCGATCTACGTCAAGGATACGGTGCTGATCGGCGCCGCACTCGATCACGGTGTCGACACCGCGCAGCTGAGAAAGCTGTTCACGACCGGCGAATACGACCCGCCCGGCATCGCTGACGCCAGATCCCGGCACGAGGTTCTCTGCGGATCGAGATTCTGAGAGCTGAGGCGAGCGACCGGTTCGACCGCTTGGTCGATCCGGACAGGGTCGCCCGTCAGCCCTGCACCACCGAGTCGAGCCGCGTCGAGTCGCCGACGGTACCGTCGAGTCGAAGCTGGGCGAGGTTGTTGCGCCGGGCGACGCCCGAGAGCAGCGAGTCGCTGAGCCGGCCGTCGCCGAGCAGCACGCCGATGTCTTGTCCGACCCAGGGCTTGCCGCTCTGCTGTTCGGGACGCCCGAGGGCCATGAAGCCGCTGATGCAGAGACCGCCGATGTAGCCTCTCGGTGGGTCGATGTGGAAGCCGGCGTTCTGATTCGAGTCGGCGAAGCAGCCGTTCATCAGGATATCGCTCGCGCCGATGCGAAAACCGTCGATCCAGTTGTCCTGAGCCTCGCAGGTGGAGAGGTTGGCCCGTGTGCCCGAGAGGACGAAACCGCCGCCGCGGCAGAAGAACGCCTTGCAGTTCACCAGCCGCGCGTTGCCCGCTTGGATCACGTAACCGGCTCCCGCATGGCTGCGCGAGATCGTGTTCGTCAGCGTCGTGTCCGATCCCTCGACGCGGATGCCGGCGGCGCGCTCGCTGCGCCGTACCCAGCAGTCGCTGATCAGCGTCCCTCGGCACTGCCGTGCGACGTAGATGCCTTCGGCCACGGTGCGCTCGATCCAGACCCTGTCGACGACGTGCTGCCCGTCGGGGACGGTGAACCCGCCGTAGCTCGGCTGCGTGTTCAGCACGATGCCGCGCGCGTCGGCGCCGCCCCCGGCGGGCGAGCGCGCGCCCTGGATCCGCAGATCGCGCACGCCGATCGGGTAGTCGAGCTCGGAGGCGGGCGCGATGAGTGCGGTGTTCGCCGAATCGATCTGGCGGATGATCGTGCCCATACCCTCGCCGAGCAGCGTGACGTTGCGTCGCACGCGCAGCCGATCGACACGGTAGGTGCCGGCGGGAAGGAAGACGATGCCGCCGCGTTGGTTTCGCTCGAACTCGCTGCCGGTGGGCGGGCTCGCCGCCTCGATCGCCGCCTCGATCGCGGCACGATCGTTGCCCGAGCCGTCACCGATCGCGCCGAAGCGTCGCACGTCGAAGAACGTGCCGCCCTCGACAGCGGCGTGTGCCTGCATCGGCAACGCCGTGGCGACCGCTCCGGCCGCGCCCGCCCCGCCGAGACGCATCAGATCACGGCGTCTCTCGTCCTGTGCTGCGCTCATGATCGGTTCCTTCCCGTCGCTTCAGGCGATGCGCGAGTTCCGCCGATCACGATGCTCCGGACCGATGCTCGCGTCGGGTCACCGAACCACGAAAGTCGTCGGGAGACGAGTTACCGGGCGGCAAAGTTCGATGGGCGCAGTATCGCTCGGCGAAGACGGCAGCCCGCGGGGGAGGAGCGTGCGCCGTGCGAAGTCACCCTCGACGCGCGGTCTCGTGGCGCTCCTGCCCCGTTCGCAGCCGGCCGCCGTCGCCGGCGGCCGTCGATCGGCTCCGAGCCTCGGAGGTGGGGTCCCTGGGGCGCTTCGAACGCTCTACTCGTTGCCGCACTTCGTGTTGGCCCACTCGATCTTGGACCGACCGAGCTTGTTGTAGCTTTCGAGGTCCCACTCGTCCCCGCCGGGGATTCCCGCTCCGGCGCTGGAGAAATAGGCATGGCAGTCGAACTGGTTGCGCACGTTCGCGACCTCCGCCGAGTCGAAGCTCCACGACTCGTAGCGCGACGGTGTGCAGGACGTCACCTCGTTCCAGGCAGACTCTCTCCGCGCCCATGCGAGTAGATCGCCCGTCCTCGTCGGCTCGACCCGCAACACGAGGCCCTGATCGGTGAAGTCCCAGTTGACCGACTTGACGTACCGGCCATCGCAGCTCTTCACCCGGTCCGGCGCGTCTGCGAATACCCAGCGCTGGTTCGCCTGGCCGTTGCAAGGCCAGAGCACCACGTCGGCGCCGAGGCTCGTATCCCAGGCGTACACGTCGAGGCATTGGCCGCTGTATTCGCTGATGATCTCGCCGGCCACCGTCATCTTCCAGCGCTGGTTCGCCACGTCGGCGCAGTCCCAGATCTGCGCCGGAGCGCCGATTTCCCGCGTCGGACCTTCGCCGTCCATGCAGTGGCTCCTGAGCTTCAGCAACCGATCCTTGCTCGACCAGCTCTGATTGTTCGTGCCGTTGCAGGCGTACATCCACAGGTCGGTGCCGTTGTCGAGGTTGCCAAACGGCAGGTCCAGACATTGTCCGCCCCAACCCTTGATTCTGGATTCGGTCGCGACGGAGTCGGCGATGGCCGACGCCGCGACGGTCGCCGCGAGCAATGTCCCGACGGTCATGCAAGGCAATACCCTTCTTCTCGTCAGATCGAGTCCCGTGTTCACGTTCGCTTCTCCGAGGTTGCTGCCCGGCCGAGACGCCGGCACCGAGCAGCCTTGGCTGACGGGCCGATGCGTTCTTCCGGAATCCTGTTTCCGGAAGAATGCCGACCGGCGATCGCCTGTGAATGGAAGCGGGCCCGCGCTCGCCGGCGGCGTCAGCGTGTTGACGCCCGCGCCGCGCGATCGTCCACATCCGAGCGGGCGTTTCGGCGATACGTCGCGGGGGGCACCGACTCCACTCGCGTGAACTGCGTGTAGAACGCCGAGACGCTGTTGAAGCCGGATGCGAGCGCGATGTCGAGCACGCTCCGATCGGGCTGATCCCGCAGCAGCGCCTTCGCGTGCTCGATGCGCAACGCGTTGACGAAGGCCTTGAAGTTTCCCTCGCTCCCTTGGTTGATCAGCTCCGAGAGCCGGTGAGTCGGGATCTCGAGCTTTCGGGCGAGCTGCTGGATCTTGAGGTCGGGGTCGAGGTGCCAGCGCGCCGCCCGGATGCGGTCGCGGATGTGCTCGAGCCGATCCTTGTCCTCGGCGGTCACGCGCCTTGGCCGTGGCGCCCGTACGCCGAGCGCCATGAGCATCGGGTAGCGATGACTCAGACAGTAGAGGCCGACGAAGGCGAACAGGACGATCGAGATCGGCACCACCACGCTGATCGTGTGATCGCCCGCCACCGACCCGATCAAACGCGCGAGCGCCGCGAGGGCGGCGGCGCCACTCAGCGCGAGCAACAGCGTCCGACTCCGCGCGCGCGGCGGGGAGTGATCGAGCCACAACCGCCGGATCGCCGTCACGAGGTAGACGAGGGTCGCCAGCTCCGCTACCCGCGTCGCGAGATAGATCGTCAGCGTCACGAATCCACTGACCTCCACCTCGACATACTGTCGCTTGAAGTCCGCCGACTGCAGGTAGAACGGGATGGCCAGGAGAAGACTTGCCGCGGCAGGCAACGCATGCCACCTGTCCGCGTCCGTCCAGCCGCGCCCCGCCACCAGAGCGCGCACGTAGACGTACCAGAGCGGTCCGCTCAGCGCCAGGAAGGGAACGTGTAGCTTGTCGAGGTGCGGCCAGGTCTCCAACATGCCGAGCCTGAACCCGATCCCGTGGGCCGACCAGACGAAGCAGACGAGCAGCAGCAGACAGAGCAGCACGTTGGCTTCGGTCCGGCGCGGCACGCAGAGCTGGCCGAGTGCCAGTACGACCAGGATGCCGCTGCCCATCAGGAGGAGATAGTCCATGTGCGGAACCGCTCCGGTTCGTGCGCGAACTCGCTCGGTCGGGGTTGGAAGGCTGCCACAACGCGGGCGCCGGACTCGACTCGAAGCGCTTCGCCCGACAGTTCATCGTGTACACTGTATTCGTGTACACGAACGAGTAGCGCTCGATGAAGAACGTGACGCTGAGCGCCGACGAGCGACTGATCGCGCTGGCCCGGGAGAAGGCGGAGGAACGTCGAACGACACTGAACGCGGAGTTCCGCGGGTGGCTCGCCCGCTATATTGGCAGCACGGGCGACGCGGAGTCGAGAATTCGCGCGTACCGGCGACTGATGGCGTCGATGAGCGACATCCGTGCCGGAGCACGGTTCACCCGCGACGATGTCGATGAGCGCTGACTACTTCCTCGACACGAGTGTCTTCGTCCACTCGTTCGACAACAGCGATGCGCGTAAACGGCATGTCGCCACGAGCCTGATCGAGCGTGCACTGGCGGAAGACCGCGGCGTTGTCAGCTATCAGGTCGTGCAGGAATTCGTGAGTCTCGCGACGCGCAAGTTTGCGCGGACGATGTCCGCGGACACTGCACTGACCTATGTCGACGGAGTTCTCGAACCGCTCTGTGGCGTGCACTCGTCCATCGCACTCTACCGTCGCGCCCTGAGCCTGCATGCTCGGTGGCGGCTCTCCTCGTCCGACTGCCTGATCGTCGCGGCTGCACTCGAGGCGGGATGCGACATCCTCTACTCCGGAGAGCTGCAGGACGGCCAAGCCATAGAGTCGCTGACCGTGGTCGATCCGTTCGTCGAGGGACGGCAAGCGCACGAGTGACCCTCGCCCGCCGCTCGCCTGGAGGCGGAGCGGCTAAATCCCGCACTGGTCGCGTGTCGATCTCCTCGGATCGAGGGTGTGCTCCTTCCACATCTCCTCCGCGAGATCGCCGGAGCTACCGATCGCCACCCCGGCCCACGGACGTCGGTCCCGGTGGCACCTCTTCGAGCTTCACGACCCCGAGAGCAACCCGTGCGAGGGCTTTGCCTTCGAAAACCCCCATGCCCATGCCCGATCCCCGCGAGTCAGACTCCGACAGCGAACGACACTGATCACGATCCGAAAGGCACATCGAATCGGGAAGTAGACATCGGTGACATCAGCGAGACCACCGCGTCGCCGAACCTCTACCCGGCGCACGTTTCTCGACGGGCAACTGGCGTACTTTGCCAGCCCTGCCGCGAAGGGCCGAGCCCGGCTCGCGCCGATCGCGGAAGGACAGGGCGCTCCGAGCATCGTCGTCAGCCCCGTCTCCGAGGCTACCGGCCGAGAGACTCGGGCGAGGCCGATGGGGCGGCAGGCGAGCGTGTCGCTCGCCCATGTCGCCGCGGCGACGCGAGGGGCGATCGCGCGGACGGTCGCGCGAGTGACCGAGGCGCCGTCGACGCGGTCCTCGGGCCGCAGGGGAGCCTCCGTACCTGGCACAATAGTCCCGATAAATTCCGTACATCTTGAGAAACTGAGCATGAACTACCTCGTCGTCGGCGGCCAACAGAAGCGAGCGTTCTCGATGCCGCAGGAGGAGTACACGCGCTTCGGCCGAGCCGTCGTCGCCCGCTACGACGATCAGGGCGCGGGCGAGCTCGTGCTCGAACACACGACGCCGCCCGAGCTGCGACCCTCGTCCAAGGATGCGTCGGTGCTCTTCAAATCGTCGTCGATCGCCGGCGACAAGCTGCACCTGTGCACCCAGACCGAGATCCTGAGCTGTCGACTGTCCGACTTCGAGATCATCAACCGTATCTCGCTACCGATGTTCAACGACGTGCACCATGTGGTCGAGTCCCGTGACGGCACCCTGCTCGTCGCCGTCACCGGGCTGGACATGGTCGTGCGCCTGAACGCCGATGGCGACTTGCTCGAAGCGTGGAACGCTCTCGGTGAAGACCCGTGGGCGAAGTGGAGTCGCGAGGAGGACTACCGAAAGTGGCTGACGACCAAGCCGCACGCCTCCCATCCGAACTTCGTCTTCGAGTACGGCGACGAGATCTGGGTATCGCGCTTCGAACAGAAGGACGCCGTTTGCCTGACGAACCCCGAGCGGCGCATCGACATCGCGCAAGAGAGACCGCACGACGGGCACGTCTCCGGCGATCGGGTCTACTTCACGACCGTGGACGGACACGTGGTGATCGCCGACCTGGTCACCACCGACGTGATCGACGTGGTCGACCTGCACGCCTGCGATCCGGAGGGCCTGCACACGGGCTGGGCTCGGGGCCTCAAGATAGTGGACGACGATCACGTGATGGTCGGCTTCTCGACCCTGCGAGTGACGAGCATTCGTGAAAACGTCCGTTGGATAAAGCACCGCTTCGGCATGATGGACAATCCGACGCCGAGCCCCACCCACATCGCGCTGTATGATCTCAAACGCAGGCGACTCGTGGAGCGCCACGTGCTCGACGATCCGCAGATCGACGTGATTTTCTCCATCCTGTGAAGCTTGACTTCCACATCACCGGGACAGACCGAGACGGCGGCGGTAACGCAATTCAGGGCATATGGAATCGGGAGACATGACTACCAATCTCGTGCAGAGGGGAATGGGCCGAGCGAGACGAGTCACGCGTCGCGGCTCGAAAGCGTTGAAGCAGCACTTGACCAATCTCTGGGACGAACCGCCGCCGAAGCGGATCGTGTTCGTCGCGGGGTGCCAGCGCTCGGGCACGTCGATGACGTACCTCATCTTCGACCGCGATCCGGGTGCTCAGGTGTTCGACGAGTTCAGCGTGCTGTCGAGCGATGATCGCGTCGAGGGTCTCCGCCTGAACGCCATCGAGGAGGTGCGCGAGCGGTTTCAGCGCAGCCCGGCACACCTGATCGTGGCCAAGCCGCTGGTCGAATCCCAGCGACTCGCCGCGCTGCTCGACGAGTTCGAAGACTCTCGCGCGGTCTGGATGTTTCGCCGCTACACGGATGTCATCAACTCGAACATGAAGCGGTTCGGCCTGGACAACGGCTTCCATGACCTTCAGCCGATCTTCGACGGTGACGAGACGAACTGGCGCGCCGAGGGGCTCGAGCCGGATGTCGTGACGACGATCCGCTCGTTCGATCGAGCGAAGCTCAGCCGGACCGATGCGGCGGCGCTGTTTTGGTATGCACGCAACAGCTTGCTGTTCAAGAACGGGCTCGAGCGCGACGAGCGCGTACGCGTGTGCCGTTACGAGACGCTCGTCACTCGGCCGGAGGAGGTCATTCGCAACTTGTACCGCTTCTTTGAGCACCCCCAGCCCGAGGAGGTCGATCTGGCACACGGCATAGAGACGAGCTCGCTCGGCAAAGGCTCCGGCGTGACTCTCGCACCCGAGATCGAAGCGCTGTGCGAGTCGATGCACGAGCGTCTGCTCGCCCTGGTCGACCCGGAGCTACGAGCGTGAGCGGGCGAGCAGCCGATTCCAGCCCGACGCGCATTCTCTACGTCACGTCGCGCTTTCCCTCGGTCACCTCGACGTTCGTCGCCAACGAGATGACGGCGGTTCAGAACCTCGGCTACGAGGTACACGTCGCCACACTGTGGCCCGTGGTGAACGCCGCTCCCGATGCACCGCATCGCGGCCACCCTATCGAGCGTCCCTTCCTGCCGAGGGTCGAGTCGACATCGCTCGCCGCGCCCCGGACCTGGGCCTTGGCTCTCAAGGCGGTGTTCGTGCGCCCCTCGACTCTGATCACCTGCTTGCGGCTGATTCCGGGACATCTGCGCTCGCCGTGGCTGTTCGGGAAGCTCCTGGCGGTGATCCCGAAGGGGCTCGCGGCAGGTACCCGGGCGCGGGAGCTGGGCATAGAGCGGATTCACGCGCACTTCATCACCACCCCGACGACGGTCGCGTTGCTCGCGGCCGAGGTCGCCGGCATCCCCTTCACCGCCACCGCCCACGCATTCGACATCACCTCGCGACACCCGAAACGGGTCAACGGCTCGGTGACGTTCAAGTGCCGCCGGGCCGAGGCGATCGTGACCATCTCCGAATACAACCGCACCGACATGCTGAGACGCTGGCCGGAGCTCGAGTCCGAGCGCCTCGAGGTCATCTACAACGGCATCGACACGAGTGCCTTCGCGCCGCGCACCGGCGTGCGCCCGCTCGAGCGCGACGGCGCACTGCGTGTACTGTCCGTCTCCAGCCTGAACGCCAAGAAGGGCTTCGAGTACCTCGTCCGGGCCATCGCGCAGCTTCAGAGCGAGATCGAGGTGGTTCTGGACATCTACGGCGACGGGCCCGACAGGGCGATGCTGACGGAGCTGATTGCCGAGCTCGGCGTCGAGGAGCGGGTGCGTCTGCACGGCACCATCGACCAGGATCGGGTCGCCGCCTTGTGCCGAGAGGCGGACGTGTTCGCGCTGGCGTCCGTGCCGCTCGATTCGGACGATGCCGACGGGTTGCCGACGGTGCTGATCGAGGCCTTGTCCGCCGAGCTGCCGACCGTGTCGACACAGGTCACGGGAATTCCCGAGATCATCGTCGACGGCGAGACCGGGCTGTGCGTACCGCCTCGGGATCCGACCGCGATCGCGCACGCCCTTCGCTGGATGCGTGAGCACCCGGCCGAGGCGAGGGAGATGGGCAGCGCCGGACGGCAGCTCGTGCTGCAGCAGTTCGATCGCCAACGTGCGGCACGGCGCCTGGACGCGCTCTGGCGCGCCGACACGTCGGTGGCCGAGAGCCGTGGCGCCTCTCCCGCCTCCGAGTCGGTCAACTGATGGCGGGATCGGTCGAGCCCGGCTGGCCGAGCATGATCGCCGCGTACTGCTCGGTCACTCTCGCCAGGCGATACGCCTCGAGCGCGTCGGCCGCGGGCTTTGTCTCGTTCGAGCCCGACAGGGTGTCGAACATCGCCTCGCCGAGTGCCTCCGCGTCATCCATGGGCACGAGCTGTCCGCGCTCGCCATCGCGAAGGATCTCCCGCGGCCCGCTGGGACAGTCCGTCGCGACGACCGGCGCACCACAATAGAGCGCCTCGATGAGCACGGTAGGCAGTCCCTCGTACCGCGACGACAGTACGAACAGCGATGCCGCTCCCATGTAGGCGTAAGGGTTCTGCACGAAACCGGGCATGTCGATCCGCTCACCGAGGCCGAGCGAGTCGATCCGTTGCTGTAGCGCCGCTCTGTCCGGCCCCTCACCGAGGATGATCAACCGCGCCGGAATTTGCTCCGAGAGCCGAGCGAAGGCATCGATGAGCAGCTCGAAGTTCTTCTGATACGTCAGCCTGCCGATGCCGAGAACGACGGGATCGCCCCGCCCTTCGAACCAGCGGTGCTCCGGCTCGAACCGGGCCGCCTCGACGACGGCCGGGGTGATGACCGGATTGAAGACCACCGTCATGGAGTCGCGCACGACCCCGGTCGACTCCGCCAGATCATCGGCCACTCCGGCCGAAACCGCGACGATGGCGTCTGCCCAGGGGTAGAAGCGCGACACCAGGGGCGGCAGCAGCCGAGCCTGCACGTTGCGCGCTCCGGCAAGCGCACTGCTGAAGTTGCAGTGCTCCGAGACGACGACTCGCGTACCGACACGCGCGATCCGTGCGGCCCAGAGCATGACCAGGTTGGTCGTGTCGAGAGCGGACAGAACCGCCGTGGGTCGCTCCCGCCGGAGATAGCGGACCACTTTCGGAAGGGAGCTGATGATGCGCGAGCAGCCGAGATCCACGATTCGGATACCGTTCGCCCTCGCCTGCTCGAGATAGGGACCGGATGCCTCGACGAGTAGAAGCTCGACTTCCACGTCGGCACGGGCCTGCAGCCCGAAGGCGATATTGAGCATCACGCGCTCGGCGCCGCCGTGCGCGAGGGAAGGCAAGAACAACGTCAGCTTCTTCATGGCCTCAACGACGGATGACGACGCGAACGCCGTTGCCGGCTCCGTCCCGGACGGACACTCGGCATAGCGGTGGGGACGTGATCGGGCCTCGCTCCCGAGAGCATCGTCTCGTGCGCCGAGGCACGGCACCTCCGCGACGTACGGCGAGAGCAAGATCCACGCCGCCGTTCACCGCCGAGACCTCACTCCCGTCACAGCCCTCCGTTGCGCAGAGCCCGGGATCTCGCTCCACGCCGGCGCGACGCCCTCGTCGACGAAACGCTCGGACGAGCCGCCCTGCCCGTGCTCGCCGAAGCCGGCCGCACGAGCGAACGGGATCGTTCCGACAAACTCCGGCGACATGGGCAAACCTCGACGAATTCACGCGATCGAGACAAGTCTATCCCAGTTGCTCAGCCGAGACGGCGCCAGCTCCCTCCTCGTCCCGTCTCCGGCGCTCGACGAACTGCAGTATCGGCCCTGGCAACGCGAGCTCCGGTCCGCGCACGCGGTGCGTGCTCGGCGAGGGCGTTCGTCGCGGGACGCTCGACTCGGCCGGCGGGGCGACGCTCAGGGTGTGACCGTTCACAACACGCTCTCGAGAGTCGGAGTAAACTTCGGCGCTCGATCCCTACGACGTCGATTGTCGACGCCAACGAGGAAGTACGTGCCGACAACGCCCCCGGAAGCGCGGCCGACGCTGCTCTACCTGCATCAATTCTTCGCCACTCCCGACTCCAACGTCGGCACCCGTTCCTACGAGATGGCCAAGCGGCTCGTCGCACGCGGCTTTCGAGTACACATGATCGCCAGTCCGACCGGATCGGAGCCGCCCACGGCCGACGAGAAGGTCGATGGAATCGAGGTTCACTGGATCGGCGTTCCTTATCACAGCAACATGAGCTATGGGAGACGTGCGCTGGCGTTCGTGCAGTTCTCGATACTCGCGTCACTGAAGGTACTGAAACTGCCCGCCGATCTGATCTTCGCCACGAGCACGCCGTTGACGATAGCCATCCCGGCACTGATCGGGAAGTGGATCAAGCGGGTACCGATGGTCTTCGAGGTCCGCGATCTGTGGCCGGAGCTGCCGATCGCGATCGGTGCGCTCAAGAACCCGTTGGCGATTCGCGCGGCGCGCAAGCTGGAGCACCTCGCCTACCACCAGTCCACCCACGTCATCGGTCTCTCACCGGGCATGTGCGAGGGAATCGCCCGGACCGGTGTCGACGAGAGCCGTATCAGTCTGGTCTCGAACAGCTGCGACCTCGATCGCTTCGACGTGTCGGCCGACGCCGCGAGCGCCTTTCGTGCCGCCCGACCCTGGCTCGGGGAGCGCCCGCTCGTGCTCTATGCCGGCTCGTTCGGGCATATCAACGGCGTCGCGTGGTTGGCCGATCTGGCCGCGAGCATGCGGGACATAGACCCCGAGGTACGCTTTCTCGCCCTCGGCGACGGTCACGACAGAACGATCATCGAGCGCCGCGCGACCGAGCTCGGCGTGTTCGGCGAGAGCTTCTTCATCGAGGAGCGTATCGCCAAGCGCGAAGTGCCGAGCGCTTTCGCCGCCGCATCGGTCTGCTGCTCGCTCTTCGTTCCGCTGAAGGAGATGGAGCACAACAGCGCCAACAAGTTCTTCGACGCGCTCGCCGCGGGCAAGCCGGTACTGATCAACTACGGCGGCTGGCAACGCGAGCTCGTCGAGGAGCGGCGGATAGGTCTGGCGGTCGATCAGTCGGACCCGGACGGCGCGGCGCGCGAGCTGAACGAGCTGCTGCGGTCACCCGACGCCTTGCTCGAGGCGGGACGCCGAGCGCGCGCGCTCGGACGCGAGCGCTTCTCGCGCGACGAGCTCGCCGCGAAGCTCGGGAACGTGCTCGAGGATGCGCTACCCCGGCACTTTCGACCCACGCGCGAGATGAGCTGAGAGTAGGCTGCGGAGTGCGACGCATTCGATTGGCGCGACGTATGCATCGTCGGGAGACACCGTTGCCGCACGCCGAGCGGAAATGCTCAGAATGGTGTTACGAGAATGTTACAGCGACGTTACGCGATTGGCGCACGATGGCAATCGCCTGTCCGGTGACGAATCGATACTCGAGTCGCAGGGGCGTGAGCTAACCCCTGCTCTTTGGTAGAGGACATCGGGTACACGCGCGAGATCGAGCGTCGACGGCCGCTCGACGGAAGGGTGATTCGGTCTGCGAAAATCGCCTTCGACGCTGATATATACTCGACGCTCTCCGGGGTGTTTCGGGCGGCTCGTCGCTCCGCGCGGCCGCGGATGATCGGGGTACGTTCCCTCTCGACACGGCTTCTCTCCACACGACGAGTCGTGCCGCTGCGTGCCGTCGTGTGGTGTGCGCCCTCGCGACCGATCCGACGACACATCACACCGGACACACGCAATGAAATCCGCGCGATCGATTGCCGGCACGTTCCGACGGGCCTGCCTGCACCGCCTGGCGGAGCACTATTTTCTGTCGTTTCCGAAGTCCGGACGAACCTGGACGAAGTCGGTCCTGGCCAATTACTACTCGAGCGCGCTGGACACCCCGTTGTTCCACGACTTCGCGCCGATCGTGCGTCCGCGCGGTCGCGCCGCGGTGCCGCGGATCGTCTTCACCCACGCCCACCACGACGGGACAGCCGACGACGACCGAGCGGTCATCGAGTCGCTCGCCTCGAAGCGGGTGGTGCTGCTCGTCAGACATCCGGTGGACACCGTGCAGACCTACTACTACCGCTTGGTGAAACGGCAGGGTCGGGACGATATCGCGCAGCATGACCTGGAATCGTTCGTCGTCTCCGAAGATGGGCTCCCGGCGGTCGTGAGCTTTCTGAACCGCTGGTACCGCGCGCGGGACTCCTTCGCCGCCTTCCACCTGTTGAGCTACGAGCGATGCGTGGCCGAGCCGACGGGCCGTTTCGGCGATCTCCTGCGCTTTCTCGGGGAGACACCCGACGAGGGCGCCCTCGACGAGGCCGTGCGACGTAGCAGGGACACGACGCGCAAGGTCGAGACCGGCGGCACGACGATCGACCGCGGCACCGTCGAGGACATCGCGGCCGGCGATCGGATCTACTTCGGACGCGAAGGGGCTACCGAGCTCGAGCGCTTCGACGGCAGCGGACAGTCGCTTCTCGAGATCGTCTCCCCCGAGGCGGCTCGTCACCTTCGCTCTCAGCTCGCAGCGCTCGATCCGGGCCTGCTCGATACGCTGAGTGACACCACAGCTTTGACGGAGAGACAGCACACATGAGATTCGTCGTCGTCGCCGATCGTCGTACCGGCACGAGCCTGCTGCTCGACACGATCAACAGTCATCCCGAGGTCGAATGCGTCAAGCGGGCCTTCGGTCTCGAGAAACACGTGAAGAATCCGACGCCGGACCGGCACAGCGGAGGGTACTTTCTCTACCGCACCCGATCGCTCGGGCACCGTCTGCGTCACTTCACGGACCGTGGGGCGTCGATCGCGGGGTTCTTGGAGGAGGACGTATTCGGCTCACGGCAACACCTGAGCGCTCCGGGCTTTCGCCTGCTCTACGGCGCCGCGCGCAAGTATCCTGAGATCACCGACTGGATCCTGGAGAACGAGCTCAAGGTCGTTCACCTGACTCGGGAGAACTTGCTGAAGCGACTGATATCGGAGAAGACCGCGCCGCTGCACAAGATGCATCATCCGCGCGAGGGCACCGAGATTCGGACGGTGAAGGTCACGCTCGATCCGGAGGAGACGCTGAAAACACTTGAGCAGACGGCCGCCGAGGTCGAGGCGATGCACGAGCGCTTCGCCCGCCTCGGGCCCCTGCACGTCGTCTACGAGGAACTCTCGGCGAACCGCGAGCACGAGACACACCGGGCGCTCGACTTCCTCGGCGTCCCGACGGATCGGCCGGTCGGATCCGACCTGGTCAAGATCAATCCCGACTCGGTCGCCGAGCTGGTCGAGAACCACGAGGAGCTGAGCGTCGCTCTCGCCGGTACGCGGTTCGAGCGATTCCTGTGATCGGTAGGGGTCGAGCCTTCGCGTCGGCGCTTCGTCGCACGGCCGATCGGCGGCTGAACCCGCTCAAGCGTCGGCTACGAGTAGGGCACTACTGGGAGTGGCTCCCGGAAGGGGAGATTCCCCGCGAGATCGACATCATGTCGATGCTCTTCCCGCTCCGCTACGACGTGATGCTGCGCAAGGGCTTCTTCGACTTCTACGAGGCCAACCGGGGCGAGGGAGTCGCGCCGGCCGAGCTCGTCTCGGCCGCGAGAGAGCTCGACTATCACGGCTGGTTCCGCCACGTGTTCATCCCGCGCAACGTGCCGAGCCTCGTCGGTGACGACGCCGCGATCGAGCACCTGTTCGAGCGCCGCGTCGCCGAGAACATCTCCTTGCACGAGTCGCTGCGCAAGAGCGGCTTCGACGAAACCCAACCGATCGTGCCCTACACCGCGATCATCATGCTACCGAGCACGTCCGGTCGCACCGCGCTGGGCAACTTCCACGCTGGCGACGGATGCCACCGGATCGCGGCCCTCCTCGCGCTCGGTCACAAGAGCGTTCCACGCGAGTACGTCAGACCGAAGCGGTACTCGAGGCTGGTTCCGCTCGACAACACCGCGCTCATGGCCGAGGCGGTGCCGGTGCCGAAGGAGTGGCTGAAGGGCCTCTGAGGCGTCCGCCACCGTAGGAGCGCAGGGCCGCGGAAGCGCAGGAGGGACACGCAGGCCCGCCCTGCGCTCCCGTACCTAGTTCAGATCGAGATCATAGAACCAGACCGATCCGGAGTCGGTGGTCGCCGCGTTCGTGCCGTCCGGCACACCGACGAAGGCATCGAGCTCCGGTCCCGGGAGGTCGTCGAGCTCGGAGCCGACCATCAGCGTCGTGCCGTCGATCGCGACCGCGATGCCGTAGTGGTCATCGGTCGCCGCATCGGTCGCGGTGAACTTCGACTGCGAAGACAGAGGCTGCCAGGTGCCGTTCGATCGACGGAACACGTAGACCGCGCCTGCGTCGCTCGCCGACCCGAGATCGTGGCGGAACGCGCCGAACGCCGCCAGGTCGCCGCTTATCGCGCCACGGAAGGCGAGGAAGTCCCCCGCGGCCCCGTCCGGCGCGAGCAGCTTGGCTTGCTGCCCCCAATTGCTGCCGTCGTATTCGAAAACGTAACCGGCACCGGCGTTGGAGCCTAGATCGTCGTCGCGCGCCACCGTCACGATGGTGTCACCGTCGATGGCGACGTCGATTCCGACCACGTCGGCGTTGGAGACATCGTCGGTGACGAGCCTCGCGCTTTGCGTCCAAGTCCCGCCGCTCTGCTCGAACACGTAAAGCGCGCCGCCGACCGGTGCGCCGGGAACATCCTCCCGCGCCGCGCCGACGACGATCCGACCGCCATCGATCGCGACCGATCTACCGAACGACTGATCGGTCTGCGGCGTGTCGGCCGAGAGCGTCGCGACCGCGTTCCAGGCGCCGCCGTCACGCTCGAAGACGGTGACGGTGCCGGCCTTGGTGAAGGCACCGACATCCGCCTCGTGTGCACCGACCGCGGCGAGATCCCCCTGGACGGCAACCCCGACGCCGAACTCGGCATCGGCCTGCGGGGAGCTCGCGACGAGCTTCTGCTCCTGTGTCCAAGTGTCGCCGCTGCGCCGGAACAGATAGGCGGCGCCGGCATCGGACACACCGCCGGGGTTCGCCCGCCAAGCACCGATGATGGCGACATCGCCGTCGAGATCGGCGTCGTAGCCGAAGAGATCGCTGGTGAAGCCGTCATCGGCGACGAGCTCGGCCTCGAGCTGCCAACCGATGCCCTGTCGAGCATAGATATAGGCCTTGCCGACCTTCTGCTTGAGCGAGCCGTTGACCGGCAAATCGGTGTGCAGGGCGGTGATGAGGGCGGTGTTGCCGTCGATCGCGAGCGCCCCGCCGAACAGCTCGTCATCGCCGGGTTGCGGCGCGACGACCTTGTCGAACGGGAAGCGTCCCCCGAATGCCGGCCCGTCGGTCGAAAGATTACCCCCCGCATCGTACGCTTCGACGCGCACGTGATAGAGATCGTTCACCGAGAGACCGGTCGCCGTGTAGCTCGTCGTCGTCACCTCGTCGATCACGGCGCCGTTGTTGTCGAACAGGCGATAGCCGGTCACCGCTTCATCGTCTGCGGCGCCGCTCCAGCCGAAGGTAGCGGAGCTCGCCGTCACGGCGACCACCGAGAGCTGCCCGCTCGGCCACGTCGGCGCGTTGCCGCCCCCGCCGCCGCCGGACATCGTTGTCGCCGCCACCGCCGGCCCGTCGTTCGACTCCAGTCCCACCGCATCGTACGCCTCCACTCGTAGCTGGTACGTCGTCGCACTCGTCAGCCCCGTGAGCGTCACTCCCGTCGCGCCCCCGTCGGCCACGTTCACCAGCAGCTCCGACGACGATCCGCTGTCGTCGTAGACCCGGTAGCCGGCCACCGCCACGTTGTCCGACGCGCCCGACCACGACACGTCGATCGTCGTCTCCGTCTGGCTAGAGGCGGACAACATTCCGCTCGTCCACTGCGGCGCCTGGGTGTCACCCGGCGCGCTCGTGTCCACCTCCACGAAGTATGCCTTGCCCGCCGTGTTCGCCCCGATCAGCGCCGTTCCCCCCGAGAGCGATACCGAGCGCCCGAAGCGCGCGTCGTTGCTCGCGTCCGAGGCCAGCAGCTTCTCCCCCAGCAGCACCCAGCTCACCCCCGACTTGCCGTAGAGGTACGCCGCCCCGCCGTTCGAGGCCGATGCATCGTGCTGGTGCGCGCCGACCAGTACCGCCGTGCCGCTCACCGCCACGTTCACGCCGAACTCGTCCAGCCCGCCGGCGCCGGCCATGTCGAAGAGCTTCGCGCTCTGCTGCCACGTCGCCCCGTCGTACTCGAACACGTACGCCGCACCCGTGCTCGAGGCGCCCTGGTCTTCCCGCGGTGCGCCGGCCACCACCACCCCGCCCGAGAGCGCCACGCTCTCCCCGAAGCGATCTCCCGTGCTGGTATCGGTACCCTGCAGCTTCTGCCGCTCGGTCCACGTCCCGCCGACCTTCTCGAACACGTAGGCCGCGCCGGCGTTCCCGCCGAGCTCCCCATCGCCCCGAGCCCCGATCGCCAGCCGCATCCCGTCGATCGCCACGCTGTAGCCGAAGCGCTGAGCCGCCGAGCCGTCCTGGGGCTCGAGCACTGCCGTCTCCGTCCACGTCCCGCCGCTGCGCTCGAACACGTACACCCGGCCCGAGTTCACTCCCCCCGCCCCGTCGTGCTCGGGCGCGCCGATCACCGCCACGTTGCCCGAGAGCGCCACCGCTCGGCCGAAGGTCGCGCCCGCCTCCCCGGCCTGCGGCACCAGCTTCTGCTGCTCCGTCCACGCCCCCGAGGCGCCCTCGACGAACACGTAGGCCGCACCCGAGTTACCTGCCACGGGGTCCGCGTGCCACGCCCCGGCGAGCACCGTCGAGCCCGAGATCGCCACCCCGTCTCCGCCGAAGCCGAGGTTGTCTCCCCCGGAGGCATCCGAGGCATTCAGTCGCGCCACCTCGGACCACGCCCCGCCGCTGCGCTCGTACACCGCCAGCGTCCCGCGCTGACCGTTCGCTCGACGCGAGGCCACCACCGCCCGATCGTTCTCGATCGCCACGCTCTCGCCGGCCTCGTCCGACGCCGTCAGCCCCGAGGGGCGCACGATCGTCTCGTTGGCCGCCCCTCCCGTCGTCGTCGCCGTCGTCGCCGACACCGTCGGGCCGTCCGTCGACTCGCTGCCCGCCGCGTCGTAGGCCTCCGCCCGCAGCTGGTACGTCGTCGCGCTCGTCAGCCCCGTCAGCGTCGCTCCCGTCGCGCCCCCGTCGGCCACGTTCGCCAGCAGCTGCTCCATCGACCCGCTGTCGTCGTAGACCCGGTAGCCGGCCACCGCCACGTTGTCCGACGCACCCGACCAGGACACGTCGATCGTCGTCTCCGTCTCGTTCGAGGCCGCGAGCGTCCCGTTGGTCCACTGCGGCGCCTCGGCGTCACCCGGCGCGCTCGTCGTGGAGAAGCTGGCCGACGGGCCATCGGTCGTCGTGTTGCCCGCCGCGTCGTAGGCTTCGACGGTGAACGGATAGGTGGTATCGGGCGTCAGTCCCGTCACGACCAGCGTGGTAACCGTCACGTCGGCGATCTGCGCACCGTCGCGATACACCAGATAACCCGCTACGCCGACGTCATCGCTCGCCGCGTCCCAGATGAGCTCTATGCTCGTCGGCGTGATCTCGCCACTGACGAGTGCGGCGTCGCCCCAGTCCGGCGCGACGACATCGCCAAGCAGATCGATGATGTAGGCCGACCCCGCATCGTTTCTGATCGTTCCGCCGGCGTCCGGCTCGTCGTCGCGGTTGGCCCCGACCACCAGCACGTCGCTCGAGAGCGCGACCGCGGTGCCGTAGCTGTCGTTGCTCGCGCCGTCGGAGGCGGTGTACACGGCCGCCTGCTGCCAAGAGCCGCCGTTTCGCGCGAATTGATAGGCCGCACCGACGTTGCCCCCGGCGGAGGTGTCATAACCCACGGCGCCGACGGCGACCACGTCGTCATCCACCGCGACGGCGATACCGAACATGTCACCGCCCGAGCCGTCGTCGGCCTCGAGCAACGCCGTCTCGCTCCAACCGCTCGCGCTCTCGAACACGTAGGCGGCTCCCGAGTTCGATCCGCTCGGATCCGCCAGTCGGCTGCCGGCGACCGCGACGCCGCCGTCGATGTCGACCGCACCGCCGAACCGGTCCCCTGCATCGGCATCGCTCGCGGTGAGCTTCTCGCTCTGCGACCAGAGGCCGCCGGAGCGCGTGAACAGGTAGGCGGCACCGGCGTTGGTCGCCCCGCCGACGACGCTCTGCGGCGCGCCGACGAGAACCGTGTCGCCCGTGATCGCGACGCTCTCGCCGAAGACTTGCTGCGCGGCCGCGTCGCTCGGCGTCAGCGTCGCCTGCTCGGTCCAGCCTGCACCGTCTGGGACGTAGACGAAGACCTCTCCGGCACGCGAGCCACCCGCGGTGGCGTGACCCGGCGCGCCGACGGTGATAGTGCCGCCGTCGATGCCGACCGAGGTGCCGAACAGTCCGTTCGACTGCGGCGACGCGGCGGCCAGCCTCGCCGTTTCGATCCAGCTCTGACCGTTACGCGTGAAAACGTAAACGGCTCCGGAGTTGCCCCGGCCCGCCTCGTTCACCTTGGGCGCGCCGACGACGATCATATCGCCCGCGATCGCGACGCTCGAGCCGAACTCGTCGTAGCGAGCCGCGTCCGAGGCGAGAAGCGTCGCGATCTCGTTCCAGCTACCGTCACCGGCGCGCTCCTGCAATCGGACGATGCCGGCACCACGGGCCGCCTGATCGGCGCGGGGCGCGCCGACCGCGACGAGATCGCCGTCGATCGCGACACTGGTGCCGAGCCTGTCCTGACTCGCGGCGTCCGGTGCGACGATCTTCTCGGCCGCGAACGAGACAGACAGGCCAGCGAGCCCGGCCACGGTCAACACCGCACCCAACGCTGTCCCGATGGAGAACGGCATCGGCCTACAGAGGAGCTTCATCATCACGTTCCGCGCTTCAAGCGAAGGGGGCACCCGACAAGCCGAGCATTGTCACCCGGATAGGATATCCTTCCTCATTTGATAAAGTTGAGTACCAGCAGGTACAACTCGGGTATGACTCAGGTGTAATGTAAACAGATCTATCCGCACCGTCGCGTGACCTATCGATCGTGCGACATCGGCGGATCGACGGGCCGAGCGACAGGCGGAGCGACGGGTAGGGCGATAGGTAGGGCGATAGGTAGGGCGACGCCAAACAGAGCTGGTGGAGCACAGTGCGCGAATGTTATCAGAGGCTTATATCCGATCCCGCAAACGCCTTTCGTTGGTGTGATCGACTCGGCACTTTTTCGGGAGCCGCCCCCGGTCGGCGCGTAGGGCGGTCACATCCGCGACACGGAACGCCCTGATCGCGCGAGTCCCGACGCCCGCGTTCGCGCGAGCGACCAGGCCGGCGGCACGGAACCGAGCCATGGCCTCCCGCGCCGACGTATTCGCCTGTTATTTGACGCCACCCGCGACGCCACTCCGCGATCAGGCGCTGGCAGGCCGAATGCGGTGTGCGTCGGTGCACCGCGGTCTCGACCCGATCTCATACGCTGACTCTGCAATCGCACCGATTCGGTAGTCGTCGATCGGCCCCGGAGCGGCTCGGTCGCGTCGCCGGATCGAGGAGATCTTCCGACGGGGCCTCCGTCACAACGGCGGTCACGAGCCGTTCGCGTTCTGCCTTACAAAGCCCCACGGCGGGGGGATCGAGCCGTACCATCGGGTCGCGGTCGTGCAGACGGCGGTCCGCCCCCCCGACCCTTCGACCAGAGCTTCTCGATACCGGATCCTCTCGATGACTCAGCAACACGACGCCTTCGTTTTCGGGACCATGCGCCTGGGCGAGCTGTCCGAGCGCGCGGCGACCGACTTGCTCGTGCATCTGCTCGAACGCGGGGTACGGCGATTTCACAGCTCGACCGAATACGAATCGTTCGAACGGTTCACGAGCGCGCTCCGGGAAGCCTGTGCGACGAGCGGCTGCCCGAGCGAGTCCCTGCGCCATGTCGTGAAGGTCGCCGAGCCGCATTTCGGCGAGAGCGATTTCGTGCCCTCTCGGCTGGCCGAACGTGTCTCGGCCTACGCCGATGCCCTCGAGGTCGAACGTGTCGAGGTAGTGCAGTGGATGATTCGCCACGATCTCAAGGACGAGCCCGCGCGACTCTCGATACTCGAGCGACGTGCGGAGGCGATCGCCGAGGCGGTGTCGACGTTGAAGGACCGGGGAGCGATCGAGCGGTTCGGCTGCTTTCCCTATACTCGCGGGATGCGCGAGGCAGTCCTGCGACAGCCTTGGTGCGACGTGCTCGTCGATTACCTCAACCCGCTCGAGACCGAATGTCGCGCGAGCTTCGAGGCTCTCCGCGAGGGGCAGTCGGTGATCGGCATACGGCCACTGATGCCGGTGCTCGCGGCGGAGCGTGACGCGAGCACGGCGACGCCGAGCGTGGCCTCCCTACTCGAATACGCGCTGTCGGACCGGCGCGTCGAGGCGGTCGTGGTCGGTACCGGACGAGTGGCACACGCCGACGAGATCCTCGATTGTCTCGGCGAGCTCGGAGCGGCAGCCCAGGAGACTCGCCGATGAACCGATCGGAACCACCCGGGCAACTCGTCGAGAGCGGGACCGGGGGCTTGATGGCACTGTTCGAGCGGGTCGTCTTCGTCTGCGCGCTCGCCTTCGTGTTCACCGTGCCCTGGGAGAACGCGGTCAGGATCAGTGGATTCGGCACCATCAGCCGTGCGGTGGGCATACCGCTCATCGGGGCGTGGCTGCTGCTGATGCTCAGTGCGGGGCGGATACGCAGACTCCACGAGTTCCATATCGGCGCGATGCTGTTCGTCTTCTGGTGCGCGCTGACGCTGCTCTGGAGCGCGAACCTCGACTTGACCTTCCAGCAGGCCAAGACGTTCGTGCAGCTGCTCGCCTCTCTGTTGATCATCTGGGCGGTCGTCGACACGCCTGATCGCAGCCGCGGACTGCTGCAGGCCTTCGTGCTCGGGGCCGCGGTGACCGCGGCGCTTGTGATCTACAACCATTCCGTGGGTAACGTCACCCGCTGGACGCAACGTGCGTCGATCGAGGGCGTGGACGAGAACGACGTGGCGCTGGTGATGGCCATCGCGCTGCCCGCGGCCTGGTATCTCGCAACGGGCAAACGCTCGGGGCTCGGGCGCTATCACCTCGGTGTGCTGAACCTCGTCTACGTTCCGCTCGGCCTGATCGCGATCATCATGACCGGCAGCCGTGGTGGTTTCGCATCGACCATTCCCTTCTATCTCTACGTCATCTACTCGACCGGTACGCAGCGGTTTCGTACGAAGCTCGCGCTGATGCTCGCGGCAGGCGTCGTGGCCACCCTGGTCACACTCTACGCGCCGGAGGTGCCGCTGCAGAGGATCACCACGACCTTCGACGAGATCGGCTCGGGCAACATCAGCGGTCGCGGAGGCATCTGGCTCCAGGGACTGGAGGTCTGGCTGGAGGGCGGCGTCTTCTCGATCGTCGGAATCGGCAGCGGCGGCTACATGTGGACGATCGGCCGGGTCGCGCACAGCACACCCATCTCGGTGCTGGTCGAGACCGGTCTCATCGGGCTGTCGATCCTCGCGCTCAGCCTGTTGCTGCTGTTCAGAGCCACGCTGCGCAGCCTCCCCGCCGAACGCGCCGTCGGCGTGACGATACTTCTCATCTGGCTCATCGGTATCAACGCGTTGAGCTGGGAGTACCGTAAGCCCACGTGGATCGTCTGGTCGATGATCATCTGCGTGAGCGTGGCGCATCGCCGGGACGTGCACGACGAGCAGGTCCTGGAGTCCACGGCACCGGACAGGGCGTGAGCGAACGGCAAGCACGCTCGCTCGGGGCACGCCTCGCCTCGGGCGGCCTGTGGGCGATGGGCCTGCAGCTGGTATCGGCCGTGGCCGGGATCGCGCTGATCTCGATGCTCAGCCGCTATCTCTCGCCGGCGGAGCTCGGCAGCTACTTTCTCGTGAACAGCCTGGTGATGGCACTGGCGCTGGTGGTGAACCTCGGGCTCCCCGAGGTGGTCACGCGCACGGTCGCGCAGAAGTCTTCGGGCGACGACGGTGCCGCGGTGAGCGGCATGATCGGCGCCGCCTTCCGGCTTCACGTGGTCGCGGCCGTGCTGCTGGGTGTGCTGCTGCTCGCCGGCGGGGCGGATCTGCTACTGCGTGGCGCCTTCGACATCGCCGGATCCCTCTCGTTCGATGCGCTGACGATCGCGTGGATCGTCCTGCTCGCGCTGCAGATCCTGCTCGGCGCGAGCTTTCGCGGCTTCCACGACATACGCGACGCGACTCTCTTCGGGCGAGCGTTGCGCGCGGTGCTCGTGCTGCCCTGCGCGCTGCTGATCTACACCCTCGTTCCGGACTTCGAGCTGGTGCATGCCCTCGGGGCCTGGGTGCTCGCCCTGACCCTGAACAACCTGATCGCCTGGCCGCGACTCACGCGGCGGCTCGATCGGAACGTCGAGCCGATCAGGCCACCGACGCTCGAGCTCCTCGATCGCTCCTACGCGTTGCTTCTGAACGCGCTGCTACTGATGCTCATCGCGCGCAGCGGGCTTTGGGTGCTCGGCCTCGGCGACTCGCACGACGAGGTAGCGCTCTACGGGGCGAGCCTCCAGGTGGTGACGCTGCTGCTGTTCCCGCTGCTGATCATCAACTCGGTGTTGCCGCCGTATATATCGAGCATGTACGGTCAGCCCGACGAGCACGTGCGGTTGGAGACGACGATCCGCTCGGTCGCGACGCTGGCCGCCGTACCTTCGCTGCTGCTGCTGCTGCTCTTCGCCGTATTCGGCGCACCACTTCTGAGCCTCGTCTACGGTGGCTACTACGCCGAGGCGGCACCGATACTGTTCGTGCTCGCGCTCGGGCAGACGGTCAACGTGCTGACCGGACCGCACGGCGCGTTGTTGAAGATGACCGACAACCAGCACATGCTCCTGCGCATCAACGTCGTCTTCGGAGTGCTCACCGTCGCCGGCGTGCTGCTCATCGCGCCGTATTACGGCGCTATCGGGGTCGCCGTCATGATCAGCGGCACGATCACGGTCCAGAACGTGTACGTGGCGTTCGTCTCGCATCGGAAGACCGGCATACTCTGCTGCGCCTACTTCCTCCCCTCCGATCTCGGTTCGCTCTACGCGAACGTCAAGAGCCTTTCGGGGACGCTCGGGCGAAGGCACCGGACGCCGTGAAGCACATCGCATCGCCGTCCGATCAGGCGGGTGCGGGGCCCGGAGCCGATGCTCGGCACGACACCATCGTGCGCGAGCAAGGTGGCAGCGGCCCCCGAGTCGGTATCGCGTCGAGGCACCGGTGCCTCGACGCGCCCCCTCCTATCGCGTCGCCGTCCAGCGGATCAACCCACTGATCGCCGCGTTGTAGTACCGATCGTCCCAGTCGTTCTCCCGGTTCCGGCTCCAGCGGAACACCATCACGTCACGCACCTGGTACTCGCCCCGGGGGTCGGCCCTTCCGTCGCGGTCGCGTCGCTCGAGAAACGCCTCGACGTAGCGCT
>ENA-ORXM01001532-ORXM01001532.1-marine-metagenome-genome-assembly--contig:-NODE-1532-length-31918-cov-5.137370_pt1 | contig 31918 bp, 24 predicted proteins | sample MGYA00237867_ERZ511480 | MGnify/ENA primary metagenome ERZ511480 (study PRJEB26309, sample SAMN06266103) | marine metagenome | isolation source: Algal blade | place: United Kingdom:Sidmouth, United... | reverse complement strand
TAAATCACCATCTAAAGCCGATGAGATCTCATCGAGTAAAACAATCGGCTTTTTTTGATAACAAAACCTCAAAGCTGAAAGAAGTTGTTTTTGACCTAATGAGATTTCTTGAGGATCAATTTTCTCTTTAGGTGTTAGGCCCCAACTTTTCACATAAGGAATTCTCTCCATCATTTCATCATAAAACTTTTCAAATTCTAAAGTGTGATTATTATTAAATGTGATATTAAATTCTAAAGTGTTAGAGAAAAGATAAGAGTCTTGACTGACTAGGCAGAGATAATTTCTTAAAATATTTATATCTTTTAAGTTTTCAGCTTGATAATTCAAACTATCTTGATTTGAACTAAAATTCATTTCTAATTTATTCGTGTAAATATCACCAGATAAAATTTTCAAGACACTGGATTTCCCGCTGCCTGACTGACCAATAATTCCTAATTTCTGACCTTTTTTCAATGATGCACTTATATTACTTAGGCAGAAGTTTTTCTCTTGAGAAGCACTATAAGAGAATTTTTTAATATCAAAACTCATCTTATCAATTGAAGGGACTTCTTTTTTATCATCTTTATCCGTGCTAATGATGTAGTCTAAATATTCGGCTTCAGGAACATTGAAATAAACCCACATTTTAGAATTGTCCGATAACTGGTAAAAGCATGATCAAATAATTTTGCAGCGACTTTAGCTATCATCTCCATCTGCTTTTTATTTTGTCTTACTTTTTTATTAGGCTTATAGTAGTTACCAACGAAATGCGTATCAAAATTACCAGATGTAAAAGCTTTGTGGTTCATGACAAAGGATCCGAATTCAATGGTAGTTTCAATCCCTTCTATTATGTATTGGTCAAGCGCCTGTTTCATTAAGGATATAGATTCCTTCCTGGTATCTGCATGTACTACCAGTTTAGCTATCATAGGATCATAATGGATGGGTATTTCCATATTTTTCTCGTAAGCATCATCTACTCTAATACCTTCTCCTTTTGGGGTGATATAAGTAGTAAGTTTACCTATGCTAGGAAGAAAATCATTTTTAGGATCTTCAGCATAGACCCTTAGCTCTATAGCATGTCCACTGATGTACAGATCTTCTTGTTTTAGAGTCAACTTTTTGCCTCTAGCCACTAGTATTTGCTGCTCTACTAAATCCACTCCTGTGATCATTTCTGTAACGGGATGTTCTACTTGGAGTCTTGTATTCATCTCTAAAAAATAGAAGTTTTTATTCTCATCCAACAGAAATTCTACTGTACCAGCACCTTCATATTTACATGACTTGGCAACTCTTACGGCTGCAGCTCCCATCTCTGCCCTCAATGTATCATCTAGTACTGCTGAGGGTGCCTCTTCGACAACTTTCTGATGTCTTCGTTGGATACTGCATTCTCTTTCAAAGAGGTGAATAGTATTACCAAAAGAATCTGCCAGCACCTGGATTTCTATGTGTCTAGGAGAGCTGACATATTTCTCAATGAAAACTGATCCATCACCGAAAGCAGATACAGCTTCACTAACAGCTCTGTCCATTTGAGATTCAAACTCTTCCTCCTTTTCTACTATTCTCATCCCTTTTCCTCCACCTCCTGCGGAAGCTTTTATCAGTATGGGATAGCCTATTTCAGCAGCGACTTTTTTGGCAGCTTTGATGTCTGTAATAGCCTCGTCTACGCCAGGTACCATTGGGATGTCATACTTTTTGACTGCTTCTTTCGCATCTAGTTTACTACCCATGATGCGAATAGAATGTGGAGATGGTCCAATAAACTTAATGCCAGCTCTAGTGACCGCTTTTGCGAATTTTGCATTTTCACTAAGGAATCCGTATCCAGGGTGTATACCGTCAACATTAAGCTTCTTACAGATCTCCAATATTTTTTTTTGATTTAAATAAGACTCTGCAGAAGACGCTGGACCTACACAAACTGCCTCATCTGCAAAATATACATGTGGTGTATTTCTATCTGCTTCCGAGTATATAGCTACTGTCTTTATACCTAATCTCTTCGCCGTGCGCATTACTCTTAAGGCAATTTCTCCTCTATTTGCTATTAATATCTTCTTCATACTAGGTGTAAAATTTGTACCGTAAATTTACAAAAAAAGGTGACCTTCAGATGGTAGTCGTCTCGTTAAATTTATATATTCAATTAATTCTATCTATAGACATAACTGTCCTTTTTTCTAATGCATTTAGAAATCTCTCTTTTGAGCTGGTCTGCCGCATCCATTACCATATCACTATCACTTGGAAATCGAACTGGAGTACCGCCTATTCTGTTTAAGACCGCTTTGGTCAATGCACGTCTATCACCGCGAAAAGTCGAGGCTATGTGATTGAATTCGATCTCAGCATTTACTCTCTCAGTACTAAGCAACCTCTTCAAATTTTTATCATAAAAACTAACTTTCGCACTTACTAATGCTGCTTTAGTTTGATAAACATCGATGACATCTGCGAATACATTGAAGTAGGTAGTAACATCTGCATATTCTGGTGAAGAAGATATTGTGGTATCTCTAACAAAAACTTTATTGCTAGGTTTTACCACTTGACGAACCGTTTTAGAGAGTTCCTTTTGCAGTGTATAATTATCTTCCCTTATTCTTTCTGGACTAATATCGATATCCGTAATGTCTATTATTACCTTATAGTCAATGTCTTGAGGTGCATTATGCTCAGTGTAGTATTTTATCCATTTGTCGTTTAGTGTTCTTTCATTGAATGAAAGCAACTCTCTCTCAAATCCCGAAGGAATAAATGAGAAGGAGCTGTTACGCGTTTCTAATAGCACCTTATCAATCCCAATCTCAAAAGCACGGTCAGACAGAATTGAAGTATTTTTATATGCAGCAAAATAGCTATGTACCTTTTCGAATTTACGAAAGGCACTTCGTGCTGCAACTTTATTCCCAGCATCTGCTTTCTTCATAAGTCTGTTGCCTAATACATAGTAGTATTCAGCGGCACGCTTCCTAGAATCTATTTCCATCGGTACAATCTTGACGAATCTAAAATCTGCTTTATAGTGCGTTTTCGTTGCGATCAATGGCAAGTACGGAGATATTAGGTCTTGTCTGTTCTTTATATCATTATGCAAACGATTGATACGAACCCAGTTTGCAGCTTGACCCTCTGCCTTTAAGTTAGCGATCTCATTCATATCACGTGATGTAATTCTTCTATAAGCTTGCTCTACTACTAATATATCTTTTTCCTTTTTCCTTTTCTTTTTTCTTAGGTTCTTGATTGCTTGGTAAACTGCCTCATCATAATCCCCATCTTGAAGTAGACTGGTTGGCGTTTTACAATTGAACATAAATAGAACAAGTAGTAGGTGTATTCCGGTGACTAATTTTGAATTTTTCATGTCTCACTTTTTTATTGTTATCATAAAGTTCTTATGTAAATAACCGAAAAAAGTGGGTAGTATAGTGCTAAGACAAGGTTAAACGAATGTGTTAAACGTTAATCTATACTACTAATTATTTCAAAACTATTAAGGAAATGTTAGGAAGGCAATAAATTGACGATCTTAAGAAAAATTGTATCTAGATTTTCAAAAAGCAAAATAGCATGTTTGAGACATGAATAAATTAATTAGAGCGACGTCGTGTTCCTTGTCAGAATCTGTATCCTAATAATATTTTAGTGTATGAAGTAAATCCTTGATCTTCAAATAATTGCAAATTAAAAAATCTAAACCCAAATTTATCTAGAAAAAGTGTTTTGCCCAATCCGGCACCTAACTCGATAATTAAACCAGTATTGGACACCCATTTATAACCGCATGAAAATCCTGCAGAAGAGGATTTTCTTATTCCCCTTAAACTTGGTGGATCACTATTATTATCAACGGTCTTAAAATTGATATAATCTATAAAGGGACCGTAGTAAAATTCATCTGCACTTCGATTGGGTGAAAAGTAATATTTACCTACAAGTCGCAAATTGTATCCTGATCTCGATTCAAAATTATTTAAGAAAGGACCTAAATAGTTATTACCAAATTGAGTACCCACTACCGCTTCAATGCCCACATTATCTGCTACATTATATTCCATTGTCAGATCGGGCGATCCAAGCACCGAGCCAATCGGATTAATCTTTAATTCAAATTGTGAATAGAGAGAGGTCGTAAATAATAAGCTTGTTATGCTAAATAGTAGTACTGCATGCTTTTTCATCCTAGTTAGTTTTTTTTGTTTTGGGCCCAACCATCATTTTATGCCTTCTCTTCTATTACTTTTACGAGATTCAAAATGGTGTCTACAGCTAATTTCATATCTTTTACCGATATCCACTCTCTGACAGAATGAATCCCTTGCATACCGGTAAATAAATTAGGACAGGGTAGCCCCATAAAAGATAATCTACTTCCATCCGTACCTCCTCTTATACTTGTTTTCTTTACAGTTAAACCAGTTCTTTTAATAGCCTCTTCTGCATAGTCCATGATGAATGGTTTAGTATCTAAAACTTCTTTCATGTTTCTATATTGTTCTTTTATCTCGATAGTCGCTTTAGAATTCGGATAGGACTTCATGACTTGGTCAACAGTTGCTTTTAGGAGTTCACCCTTTTCTAACAATAGTGGTGTAGTGAAGTCTCTCAAAATGAAATTTAGCTGCGCTTTTTCTAGAACGCCATTCATAGCAGTAGGATGAATGAATCCCTGCTTGCCTGAGGTCGTTTCAGGTGATAGATTATCTTTAGGTAACTTGTCTATGATCTCGGCAGCAATCTTCATAGCATTTTCCATCTTGCCTTTAGCATAACCAGGATGTGCAGATCGACCTATGATTTTTACCTCTGCACTATCTGCAGAAAAAGTTTCATCTTCTACACTACCAGGTACACCACCATCTAATGTAAAGCCAAAATCAGCGCCCAATTTCTTGATGTCAACATGATCCACTCCCTTACCAACTTCTTCGTCGGGTGTAAAAAGAATCTTAATTTCTCCGTGCTTGATCGTAGGATTATTGATTAATTGATAAGCAGCATCCATAATTTCTGCAACCCCTGATTTATCATCCGCTCCAAGTAGCGTATCGCCTGAGGTGGTGATAATATCTTCGCCAATTTGATTTAGCAAATGCGGAAAATCACTTGACTTTATAGTTGATTCTGGGTTTAGTGGAAGCTTTATGTCTTGACCTTGATAGTTAGTATGTTTTATAGGTTTCACATTTGTTCCGCTGCAGTCTGGTGCTGTATCTACGTGTGAGCAAAGACATAAAACTGGTATACTTTGCTTATCGCTATTCGACGGTATTGTTCCGTACACGTAACCATATTTGTCCATATGCGCATCTTTTACGCCCATCTCAAGCAATTCGGCCACTAATATCTTAGATAAATCTTTTTGCTTTTCTGTTGAAGGAAATGTGTCAGAGTTTGGGTCTGCTTGGGTATCTATCTGCACATATTTTAAGAATCTTTCTTCGACGGTATAATTCATTTCGTATAAATAGTTTATTCGATATTAAAAATTTGTATTGGAGTTCCCAATTTGTCATTGTAAGCGCATAAAGCTTTGACCTTTTAATTATTTCGTGAAATTACAAAACTAGCTCATGGATATATAGTGTATTTAAAATTTCATAATTTATTTTTGGGCATGTCCCTTTCTCCGCCGAAAAGGCGTCGTACAGGGTCAGGCTGTTCAGGGGTGCGCTATCGCTCCCGTGCTCCGCACCTGAGACATAATTAGAATCTTATACCTATTAGGATGGCTACGTATATGATAGGATTAACTCTAATATTTGTAGTATACTTTTTATGTCTCAGCCCTTACCATCCTTCATGCAAGAGACACCATTTTGTCATATTATCTATTACTATTCGATTATACTTTGTCTCAGTTGCTTTTATTATCTCTACTACAGGAAAATAATTAGTTCGCAGTATACAATTTTCAGCATATCAACTTGCCAATTCTGCAAGCAAGATTTAAAGCGAATAGTACTCATATTTAAGAGTAAGTTTCTTGCTGTAAAAACGCACAACAGTTATGAAGACATCATAGGTTATTGGCGCTGTTAAAATAGGTTATCGATTGCTATCAGACTAATTGTAAAAAGAGAAATGGGAAAGAGATTTGTGATGGTAGATTAAAAGTCTTATAACAGAATTAGGAGCGTTCCCGTCTAGGAGTATATGCCTAAATATGCATGTATACAGATAAAGTCATAGTTACGCAATGTAAATGTAGAATTATTTATTTGCAATCAACAAGTACTTACACTCAACCAGGATTATATTATTCAGAATTAATCCTATATTAGCCTTGTAATATACACTCTATGCAAATAAAGGAAACACCAAAAGAATATGATGCAATTATAGTAGGATCCGGAGCCGGAGGGGGTATGTCTGCTAATATCTTGGCCAATGCAGGTATGAAGGTCGCTGTGGTAGAAGCCGGTTCATTTTTTGATCCGAAAGACACAGCGACTAAAACTCAAATGAAGTGGCCTTGGGAATCCCCGCGACGTGGGGCGAGCACAAATCGTGCTTTTGGAGACTTCGATATGTCTTGGGGAGATTGGGAAGTTGAAGGTGAACCATACACTACCAAGCAGGGTACGGATTTCAAATGGTGGCGCGCGCGTATGTTAGGTGGTCGTACTAATCATTGGGGAAGAATATCCCTTCGTTTTGGACCAAAAGATTTTAAGCACAAGGATGTGGATGGTCTTGGGGAGAATTGGCCCATTAGTTATGAAGAAGTTAAACCTTTCTATGATAGACTAGATAAAATGATTGGCGTATTTGGGACTAACGAAGGCTTACCAAATGACCCCGACGGATTTTTTCTGCCTCCACCAAAGCCACGGCTTCATGATCTATATTATATAAAAGGAGCTAGAAAATCAGGAATACCTGTTTATCCTGCTAGACTATCGATTTTAACAAAGAAATTAAATAATGATCGCGGTATATGTTTTTACTGCGGACAATGCAATCGTTCTTGCAGCGCATACGCTGATTTTTCTGCTGGCTCTTGTTTGATTTTTCCAGCGCAAAAAAGTGGACAGCTTGATTTGTTCACTGATTGTATGGTTAAGAATGTAACGACTAATTCTGAAGGCTTGGCTACTGGTGTTTCGTACATAAACAAGCAAGACATGGAAGAATACCAATTGAAAGCTAGAGTGGTAGTTCTAGGTGCTTCTGCTTGTAGCTCGGCGAGGATTCTTCTGAATTCTAGGTCGAAGCAACATCCTAATGGACTAGGAAATAGTAGTGATATAGTAGGTAGGTATCTGCACGATTCTACAGGCTCAGGGCTTACTGCTTTTGTACCAGAAATGATGAACCGTAAAGTATATAACGAGGACGGAGTGGGAGGGATGCATGTCTATAGTCCATGGTGGGGTGACAATAAAAAGCTAGATTTTCCTCGTGGATATCACATCGAACTTTGGGGAGGACTTGGTATGCCTGCTTACGGTTTCGGATTTGACATCGATACACTTAATAAATACATAGGTAAGGAAGTCGGTGGATACGGAGATAAACTACGTGATGATGTAAAACGATTTTATGGCTCAGTAGTTGGCATTGTGGGCCGTGGAGAGTCAATCGCAAAGTATGAGAATCGTTGTGAATTAGACGATAATGTAGTGGACCGTTTTGGTATTCCTGTATTACAATTTAATTATAAGTGGTCCAATTACGAGCGTCTTCAGGCTAAGCATATGGTCGATTCATTTGAAGAGATAATACATAATATGGGTGGGAAGTTAATGGGCGATAAACCAGGTGAAGATAAAAGTTATGGTCTGCTTGCGCCTGGTCAGATTATTCATGAAGTAGGCACTACACGTATGGGTGATGATCGCAAAACTTCCGTAACCAATAAATGGCAACAATTACACGATGCAAAAAATGTCTTCATCGTAGATGCTGGCCCATTTACTTCGCAAGCAGACAAGAATTGTACTTGGACTATAATGGCACTGAGTATGCGTACTTCTGAGTACATCGTAGATCAGTTTAATAAAAAGAATATTTAAATGGATAGGAGAGAAACTATAAAGTCGCTATTGGTCGGCTCGGTCCTAGGTGGTGTTGCATTGACTACGCAATCTTGTAGGGAAGATTTGGAATCTGTAGTTCCTGAAACGATTAGCTCTGACTCTGATTATGACTATGGTCGTACACCAGCAGAAAAGAAACACGACCAAGAGATTTTAGATAGTGAACCTTTTTTTTCTACTGATGAGCTTGCAACTTTAGCTGTTCTATGTGATATCATATTACCTGCTACTGCAGAGTTTGGCGGTGCAAATGATGCAGAGGTTCCAGCATTCATAGCCTTTATTGTGAAAGATATGCCATACCATCAACTGCCGATTCAGGGTGGTCTGATGTGGCTCAAAGGCGAAAGTAACCAACGCTTTGGAATGCCATTCACAGCACTCAGCACTGATCAACAGATAGAAATAATTGATGAAATTGCCTATCCAGATACCAAGTTTAAAAGTCCTGAATTAGAACCCGGACGAACTTTCTTTAGGCTTATGCGGAATTTGACTTTGACTGGGTATTATACATCCCGAATCGGTGTCGATGCACTCGGATACATAGGCAATCGGCCAAATATGTGGGATGGTGTTCCGCAGGATGTGCTTGATCAACATGGTATGACGTATGAAGAGGAGTGGCTAGCGAAATGCATCAATCACGAGACTAGAGAACAAGCTGCAGAGTGGGACGATGATGGGAATTTACTCAATAACTAACGCTTATTATCTATCAATTATAATAGGCAAAATATTCTTCTTTATTGCATCAGCATAGTCGAATCTATATTTTAATGAGAGGTCAATGATATTATTTATCTCCTTAAATGAGTAATCCTTCTCATGTTTTATATGTCTACGATACCCGACTTCTATGATAGTGGTATTGCTTATTCGATATCCTCCAACTACCTTGAAAATATTGCCACTGATATTTAGTATTTTAAACTTGCCAGTCATCCTTAGAAATAATTCGTAAAACCCAGCTGCATAGATTTTTGTTTTCCCATTTTCTTTCAGAAGAGGATACTTAAATGTCATTCTATATCGAAGGCGGTTGCTAAATTTGATGCCATCAATGTAAGCATTTTCACTTGAGTCTTCTGGAATATTCATTATACCTGAGAATCGATGCTCTAGTCGAAACCGATTTATTATCTTAAGGGCATCAAATTTATTGGTAAATCCAAACTCGGTAAATATATCATGCCTAGGAATTGAAACATATTGACTTGGTTGATCAGGTTCGAAGCTATGAGAATATGTATATCCTAATCCAGCCACTACTAGATCACTTATACGATAAAGTCCGCGTGCTCTAAGTACTATTTTTTGCCAACTTTTTAGAAAGTCATATCGCCTGAGGCTGATTTGAGAATTAACATAGAATCTATCACTCAAGTCTATCTTAGCTTTTACCGACCACCACGTGTTGAAATGTGTAGCTTGGTCTACTTGAGCATTGCCCATTATGTAGACAATCATAAAAATCATTATGATTGATATCCTTAAAAAATTCATTAGATAGATAGCTTGTTATTCCCAAAGAATCCTATACAAAATCTAGTCCAATATATTTGTTTAACCACTGATAATCAGCGATATAAATGCGAATTTGAATATATAAATTATATACTCTGTGTCAGATATGTATCTTATCAAATAAAATATATAGCATAGTAAATAAAGCTCATCATGTAATTTTATAAGTGCATTTCTGGCTAAAATGGTTTTATACTCCTTGATATGGTCATCTTAAAAGTGATTATGCCTATTTTTAGGTCTAATATTATTCTGTATGAAGATTAAAACGGATATCCTCAAACAAATTCAGAGCAAAAAGTATAAACCTGTGTATTTGTTGCACGGGGAAGAGGACTTTAAAATTGACTTTATCACACAAGCCTTTGAAGATAAGGTACTAAGTGATGAAGAAAAATCTTTTAATTATACTGTTTGGTATGGTAAGGATGCTACTGCCATGCAGGTGATTGATTCTTGCATGCGATACCCAATGATGGCGGAAAAACAGTTGATTATCCTCAAAGAGGCGCAAGATATGAAGACAATTAACGACCTAATTGGATATATTAAAAGTCCAGTAGCATCAACAATATTTGTTATACAGTATAAGCATGATAAAATTGACATGCGAAAATCTTTAGGCAAAGCACTAAAAGCATCAGCAGAAATATACGAGTCAAAGCGATTATACGATAACGATATTCCTAGATGGATCATTGAGTATACAGAAGGGAGTAGTTATCAAATCAACGATAAGAATGCATTACTAATAGCTGATTATCTGGGAACTGACCTTTCAAAAGTCTCTAATGAATTGGAGAAACTATTTATTCTAATTCCCGCAGGTGCTGAAATTGACAGTAAAATTATCGAGAAACACATCGGTATAAGTAAAAATTATAATGTTTTTGAACTGCAAGATGCTATTGCTGCTAGAGATTTATTTAAAGCGCAACAGATAATTCACTATTTCGTCGATAACCCAAAGAAAAATCCTGCTGTAGTTGTAATATCTTCCATCTTTAATTTTTATTCGAAATTATTCTTATCCCTTTCATATAGTAAGCACAACGATCTAGACTTAGCGAAAAGCCTTGGCTTTTCACCACGCAATGAATATGCGGCTAGATTTTTTATTCGTAATTTTCGACTAGGGATGAAGACATATTCTAGAAAAGAAATAGAACGAGGTATAGATACTATTGCAAGATATGACCTTAGATCTAAAGGAGTAGATAATGTGAACACCGAGGCTGGGCAACTACTAAAGGAGCTCATTTACGAATTAATCACACCACTAGTCTATGAATAGTTGCAATTCATTTTATAGATTGGTTACAAATAAGGACAGTAGTTAGGGTTGAATGACTAAGTCATACCATTTTTTTTCAGTGATATTTTAAATTATTTACTTACTTACTTGCATAGCATTCTAAAAAGACCTTAATTTGACCAGATGATTAGAATATCAATAAATACTTGCAACTGTTGGTGGATCTTAACTACTCGTATACCCGAATAGATAAGCTATTAATTTGTGCAAATAAAAAAAAGGCTTGTTGGGTATCCAATAAGCCTTTTTTTATTGCACGGTATTTGCAAAACCATATATACACATGACTTCTAACACCAAGATCAATCCTAGATTGATCGAATCATTATCCGCAGACCTTATGGGGGACACCCATACTCCTGTAGCACTATTTCTCAAGTTGAGAGATCAGTATAAGTCTATTCTATTGTTGGAAGCCAATGACTTTAGAAGTAAAGAAGACTGTAAATCTTATATCGCACTAGATATATTAGACGAAATTATCGTCCGAGATAATGCTATCAAGATATATGAAGATGGAGTTTGCGTTGAATCTAAGATTATAAACCAACAAAATCAAGTTATCGATTCTGTGCAAGATTTTATATCCTCTCATCAGATAACAGGAAAAAAAATGTTCAACGGATGTTTTGGTCATACAAATTTTGATGCCGTTCAACTCTTCGAGGATATTAAGTTTAACCCAAATAAACCTAAAGCAAATATTCCAGACATTAGATATTCTACCTTTCGATATATTTTAGAGTTTGATCATTATAAGGACAGTATTACTATTACGGAAAATCTTCGTCGGGGAGATAGCTCACAATTAGAAACGTTAAAAGCTCAAATTGCTAAGCCTGTCTTTAATACTTATGACTTCACATTGGACGGAGATACTCAAAGTAATATGGAGGATGCTGCTTTTAAGAGAATGGTTTCCTTAGGAAAAAAACATTGTCAACAGGGCAATGTTTTTCAGATTGTCTTTTCTAGAAGATTTCATCAAAGATTTAGTGGTGATGAATTTAATGTATATCGTGTACTGCGAAGTCTGAACCCTTCTCCTTATTTATTTTATTTTGATTATGGTTCTTATAGGTTGTTTGGGTCTTCACCAGAGTCTCAGTTGGTAATATCGAATGGGAAGGCTATAGTAAACCCAATAGCTGGCACATTCAAGCGGGAGGGTGTGGATAAGGAAGCAGATGCAAAAAAAGCATTAGAATTATCAAATGATGAAAAAGAAAACTCGGAACATATAATGCTTGTTGATTTAGCACGAAATGATTTGAGTAGGCATTGTACAAATGTAAGCGTTCAAGATCTTAAAGAAATACACTTTTTCTCACACGTGATTCACTTAGTATCAAAGGTTGTGGGTGATTTGAAGAGTACCGATAGACCCATCCAAATATTCGGAGATACTTTTCCTGCAGGGACATTATCAGGCGCGCCAAAGTACAAAGCAATGCAGATTATTGATGAAGTGGAGCCTACAGCTAGATCGTTTTACGGAGGTGCAATTGGGTTTATAGACTTTGATGGAAATATGAATCAAGCTATTCTGATACGCTCATTCCTTAGTTTAGAAAATAAACTCTACTTTCAAGCAGGAGCCGGTGTAGTAATTGACAGTGACGAAGAGAAGGAATTGCAAGAAATAAATAATAAACTTGGTGCGTTAAAAGCAGCCATAATTCAAGCCGAAAATATATGAGCAAGATTCTAATCTTAGACAATTATGATTCTTTTACCTACAATCTTGTACAATACATAGAAGAGCTAGCAGGTGAAAAGGTTACTGTTATGCGTAACGATAAGATTACTGTAGCAGAAGTAGGTGCCTATGATACCATTATACTCTCTCCAGGACCAGGACTACCGGTGGATGCTGGTATAATGCCAGAGTTGATAAAAGTTTATCAATTTAGTAAACGAATTCTTGGGGTATGCTTAGGTCATCAGGCCATTATAGAATCATTTGGTGGAACCATTAGAAACTTGAGCAGAGTGTACCATGGTGTAGCGACAAATATTAATCAGACAGAAAATAAATCAGTTCTTTTCAAAGATATTTCTAAAACCTATACTGCTGGTCGGTATCATTCATGGTCTAGTGTAAAGGATGATATTCCCAAAGAATTACAGATAACTGGTGTGGATGATCAAGGAGAGATCATGGCTATACAACATGTGAGATTACCAATTTATGGAGTACAATACCATCCAGAATCAATTATGACTGCAGTGGGTAAAAAAATACTTGCCAATTTTCTACAACTACCTTACGAAATAAGCCAAAAAGATTACGCTCTTGAAAATGCTACTAATAGATGAAAAAGATTCTTCATTTTTTATACAATCACGGTAAACTAGATCATGCAGGAGCGAAAGCAATCATGCTGAGCATCACTGAGAATAAATATGATGCTTTACAGGTAGCTTCCTTTCTAACTGTGTTTAATATGCGTCCTATAACAGTTGAGGAATTAGATGGCTTTAGAGCAGGACTTATGGAGAAGTGTCTCAAAATGGATTTCGATGAAGACTGCCTAGATATAGTCGGCACAGGGGGCGATGGAAAAAATACTTTTAATATTTCCACTTTGTCAGCTGTTGTAATGGCAGGTGCAGGTGTAAAAGTGGCTAAGCACGGGAACAACTCAGTTTCTTCAATATGTGGCTCAAGCAATGTTCTAAAGCATTTAGGCTATGAGTTTAGCAATGATAAAGATTTATTAGCTAAACAACTAGAACAAAATAATTTGTGTTTTTTACACGCTCCATATTTTCATCCAGCTATGAAATCGATAGTGCCTATAAGAGGTGCATTAGGCGTGAAGACATTCTTCAATATGCTCGGTCCGTTGGTGCATCCTGCGCAACCGAAGTATAATCTGTTTGGTGTCTATAATGCTCCATTGAGTAGATTATATCAGTTTATCTTGAAAAAACAGAAACGAGAGTTTACAGTAGTATACAATCTTGATGGATACGATGAAATCAGTCTCACCGATCAATTTATTGTAAGAACAACAAGGGATACAAAAACGTTAAGTCCTAGCGACTTAGGAATGAATAAATATCGACCTGAAGCCTTATTTGGAGGAGATGACATTTCTTCCAACGCTAAGATATTTATGAATGTACTAAACGATCAATCTACCGCTGCTCAAAAAGATGTTATTATTGCTAATGCAGGATTTGGAATCAAACAATACAAAAATAATATCTCCCTAATGGATGCTTTACAATATGCTAAAGAAGCGATTGAGAGCAAAGAAGCATTAAATAATTTTAAGAAATTACTCAATTAACCTTATGGATATATTGAATGAAATAGTAGTCCGCAAAAAGGAAGAAATAGCTCAACGAAAGAAGCTTTTTCCCTTAGCCGTTCTGCAACAATCGATCTTTTATCAAACAAAATGTATGTCTATGGTCTCGTATATAAAGAGATCAGATAAATCGGGAATAATTGCTGAGTTTAAACGTAAATCCCCAAGTCAGAGTGCTATAAATTTATATGCAAAAGTTGAAGATGTCACCATTGGCTATATGCAGGCAGGTGCCAGTGGGCTATCTATTCTTACTGATGAACATTTTTTTGGAGGAAAAAATGAAGATTTACGAATTGCCAGGAAATTTAATTTCTGCCCTATTCTAAGAAAAGATTTTATTATCGACATTTATCAGATTCACGAAGCTAAGTCTATAGGAGCAGACGCAATATTACTAATTGCTGAAATTTTAAATAAAGAGCAAGTTGTGGAATTTGCTCAACTTGCTAAATCTATGAGCTTAGAAGTAATTATAGAAGTGCATAGTGCGGACCAGCTAGGTAAACTTAATGACTATATAGATATCATTGGTGTAAATAATAGAAATCTCGTTGACTTTACCGTTGATATCAATACTTCTATTGAGATGATCAAACATATACCAAGCGATAAAATCAAAATTTCGGAAAGCGGGATCAGTAACATTGAAAATATATTAACATTAAAGAAGGCAGGATACGATGGATTTTTGATAGGTCAACATTTTATGGAGACCGCTAACCCTAGTAAAAAATGCCGCCAATTTATAAAGGAACTTACAACTACTCATCAAGAAAATATCATTGTTAATCCATAAATCACGATTATGCTAAAATTAAAAGCTAAAGTATGCGGACTTAACAATACGGAAAACCTAAAATCCTTACTGACATTGCCAGTCGATATGGTTGGATTCATCTTTTATGATCAATCCAAAAGAAATTGTACGCTTTCACCTGACGTGGTAAGAGCAGCCTTTAACAAAGCGGACCCAAACTGTAAAAAAGTGGGTGTATTCGTAAACGCTTCTATTAAGGAAGTGCTTAGTAAAAAAGAAGACTATGATCTGGATTATATTCAGCTCCACGGTCAAGAGAGTATTTTCTATTGTCAAGAACTCAAAGAATATGATGTCAAACTTATTAAAGCATTTCCTGTGGATAATAATTTTAGTTTTACTAATACCAGTGCTTATAGCTTTTTTTGCGATTACTTCCTCTTCGATACGAAGGGTAATTTGCCAGGTGGCAATGGAATTCAATTCGATTGGAACATGTTAAATAAGTATACAGGAAAAACACCATTTCTGGTAGGAGGTGGTATTGGACCAGATGATGTAGCTCAAATTAGAAACCTTCAGGTAAATGGATTCTATGCGGTGGATGTTAATTCAAAATTTGAAATAGCACCAGGATATAAAAACCTGGATATCCTGGCTGACTTCTTATACAAAATCAAGCGCCCAGAAGTATTTAATGACAACTCGAATAACCAAAAATTAGCAAATGGTTTCTGATCCAAATATAAGAATTACAGATCAGGGATTCTATGGCAAATTCGGCGGTGCATATATTCCTGAAATGCTATATGGCAATATAGAAGAACTACGTCAATGTTATGAAACTGTTATTCAATCAGAGTCTTTTCAAACGGAGTTTAGAAATTTGCTTAAAGACTATGTGGGTAGACCATCACCATTGTACTTTGCGGAGCGTTTATCAGCGAAATATGGCTGCAAAATTTATCTCAAAAGAGAAGATCTTAATCATACTGGATCCCATAAAATAAATAATACTATCGGGCAAATATTAATTGCTAATCATCTTGGGAAGACGCGCATTATTGCGGAGACTGGTGCTGGGCAGCATGGTGTGGCAACTGCGACGGTTTGCGCGCTGAAGGGTTTAGAGTGTATAGTTTATATGGGGGAGGTAGATATCGAAAGACAAGAGCCGAATGTAGCGCGTATGCGCATGCTAGGTGCACAAGTGATACCAGCAACATCAGGAAGTAAGACACTCAAGGATGCTACTAATGAGGCCATCAGAGATTGGATAAATAATCCATTGGATACGCATTATATCATAGGATCTGTAGTCGGGCCACATCCCTATCCAGATATGGTGGCTAAATTCCAATCTATCATAAGTGAAGAAATTAGGTGGCAGCTACAAGAAAAGCTGGGGAGGGATTATCCTGATTATATCTTGGCGTGCGTTGGTGGTGGCTCCAATGCTGCAGGGGCATATTTCCATTACCTTAATGATGATCGCGTTAGCTTAATAGCTATCGAGGCAGCTGGATTGGGTATAGAGACAGGGGAGTCCGCTGCCACCAGTATTCTAGGATCCGAAGGTATAATACACGGTAGTAAAACCCTGTTGATGCAATCTAAGGATGGGCAAATTATTGAGCCTTATTCTATTTCTGCTGGACTAGACTATCCTGGCATCGGACCATTGCATGCACACCTATTACAGACTGGCCGCGCTGAAGCTTATGCTATCACAGATAAAGAAGCGCTAAGCGCAGCTTTATCACTTACGAAGATAGAAGGTATCATACCTGCCCTGGAGACGGCTCATGCATTTGCAGCATTAGATAAGATGAGTTTTAAAAATGATGATGTTGTTATTATAAATTTATCGGGTAGAGGAGATAAGGATCTCGCCACCTACACCAAATATATGGACGATCATGAATAAACTTTCTCAGGTATTTGACAGAAGCAATAATGATATACTAAATATATATTTTACCGCTGGATATCCAGCTCTGTCTGATACTGCGCGTATTCTAGTTGCCTTAGATAAATCAGAAGTAGACATCATCGAGATTGGTATTCCTTACTCTGATCCCATGGCGGATGGACCTACTATACAGGCAAGTAGTGCTCAGGCTTTAAAAAATGGAATGACTTTAGAAATTCTGTTCCAGCAAGTATTATCTGTAAGATTGCAAATAAACTCAGCGATAATTCTTATGGGATACTACAATCAGGTGTTGCAGTATGGGCCACGAAAGTTTTTCGCTAAATGTAAGGAAGTAGGTGTCGATGGTTTGATACTTCCTGATCTGCCTCTTCAGGAGTATGAAACGGAATATAAATCTTTATTTGAAGAACTAGATTTGGGGATTAGTTTTCTCATAACGCCTCAGACTCCAATCTCTAGAATTCAGCAGATAGATGCTTTGACTAGAGGTTTTATCTACATGGTTTCAAGTTCATCTATTACTGGTGTAGCAGCTGGTATTAATGAGTCACAATTGAAATATTTCGAAAGAATAAATGAATTGAGATTGAATAATCCGAAATTAATAGGATTCGGTATTTCTGACCATAAAAGTTTTAGTACGGCATGCAAATTCGCTAATGGAGCTATCATTGGTAGTGCTTTCATCAAGGCTCTAGCGTCGGGAGATGGACTAAATAATAGTATAGTTAATTTTATAAAAGGAATAAGAACCGCGCAGCATATTGCTTAAAAATATGCAATATATTAATAAACATAGAATTGAAATATGATTATACAGCTAAGCAAGAATATAAACAAGACACAATTAGACGCATTGGAAGTTTGCCTTGAGCAAATGGAATATTCAGCTAATCATATAAAAACTCAGTTTCAAAATTATATTGTTGGCGTTGGAAAAAAGGAAATTGACTTGCGTGTAATTGGTGGTTTAGATGGGATAAGTGATATTCATCGGGTAAGTGATGCATACAAATTGGTGTCTAAAAAATGGAAAATTAAGGAGACGGAAATTGATCTTGGAGGTGGTATCAAGATTGGTAATGGCAATTTTGCAGTGATGACTGGACCTTGTTCTATAGAGTCAGAGGAGCAGATAAGATCTACCATAGGACTGATGAAAGAGCAAGGGGTAAAGGTCATGCGTGGTGGAGTATACAAACCTAGGAGTTCACCCTACTCTTTTCGTGGTCTTGGGTTAGATGGTCTCAAAATGTGGTATCGGATCGCCAGTGAAAATGGCATTAAGATCATCACCGAAGTAATGATGACGGAGCAGATTGACAGTATGATTGACTATGTAGATATTTTTCAGGTGGGCGCGCGTAATAGTCAAAATTTTAATCTTTTAGATGCTCTAGGTAAAGTTGATAAACCCGTCTTACTTAAACGAGGAATATCAGGTACAATTGATGAATTATTGCAGGCTGCTGAATACATTTTCTCTAATGGGAATGAGCGTATCATGCTATGTGAGCGTGGTATAAGAAGTTATGAGAATGCCTACAGAAATACCTTTGACATAAATGCAATCAGCATGCTCAAAGCCAAGACGCATTTGCCAGTAATAGCCGATCCCTCGCATGGTATAGGTGTACGCAAGCATGTAAGTGATATCGCACTAGCTGCTGTCATGGCTGGCGCAGATGGAGTTATATTTGAATCACACACTATTCCTGAAAGAGCTTTCTCAGATGGTCAACAGACCTTGGATTTTGATGAAGCGAGCCGCTTAATTGACCATTTACATCAAACTGTAAAATTTCGAGATTCTTTATGCTAAGATTATTACAGTGATAGCTGTTTTGTGCACATCAGGCATGATTACTTGTAAATTTGAATATTCGAAAAGGTAATGCGATAATTTTAGAAATGAAACTTACCTCTGGAGTAATCTATAGCCACTATCTCTATTGACAATTGGGACAAACTTAGTATCCCATGCAGATCCGTTCCTAAATTATTATTAACATGTGTGAAAGAACGTGGCATACAGTCTTGATTCTGAAAAATTGCATCTCCCATAATAAGTGAATTAACACGTGCCTTTTGTATTAGCACATTTTTATTGGACAGACACTTCATAGTACTTGACTCATCTAGTTTTTTAACGCCGCGAAGATTATCTAAAAGCTCAGCATCTACGAAGTGAATAGATGATCCACTATCCAACGCAAAATTATACACCTCACCTTCAATCTTTATCTTTGCTATAGGGATATGATTTTCAAGACTAATATTGACTGATTGCCTATAGCCTTTCTTATCTTTCCTTGAGAGTTTATCGGAAAGTATAATGATGGATTTCTTAAAATCCATAACTACGACTTTTGGTAAGAAAACGTGACCACCAATGATACCCGTAAGATCTATACCCAAATGTTCCTCAATCGGTTTAAGGCTGATAATTTGGGCTTCTAAGTCATTCTGTACAAAATTTCCCACAATTAATTCCTCAAGTGATCTTGTTTCTATTTCAGCAGTTCCACCAATTGTCAAAATACTATGATTAGGTTTGGAGATAACGCCATCTATGAATATGCCATCAGAACCTGTATCTAGTAAGAACCTTCCATGCACTCCATCAACTTCAGCGTCTATAATAGTAAGCCCATCAACTAGCTCAAAAGGTATCGTAATTGAATTGTTAGCAGATGCGCAGAGTGTGATATAGCACAATAGAACCAAGCACAGTGCTAGGCTAAAACGATATATAATGTTAAATTTTGAATGCATTTTTAAGATGATATATAACATAACATGATCCAATGTAAGATATTATTCACCAAATATCAATGTTTAGTTTACATTTATTTAACATTGAGGTAACATTGAGTATCTAAATCGTTGATAGTGAATAGGAAGTTGAGTTAACATTCGTTTAATATTGAGGCTAGAATATTTGTAATCTTTTCAAATAACTGAAATTTAGCAACCAAAAATTTAGGAGTCTATCATTTCATAAAGTTTACTTTACAACTTGTGATATTACCTGACACAGTGTCTAACTTTCACATTTTGGTCGATCTCTAAAAGAGCACACATCATTTTCTTAAATGACTTGCCTACTGCAGAATTACTTTGGATAATTAGTCATACACCTACTCTAAGGTTACTTAACACACTTTATGAGATTAATATTTACTCATTTGATATTTGTTTGTTCTCTTGGACAAAGGATAGGAGCAGTGGCTCTTTTTTGAGCCAGTCGTGAGCAAAGGAGATATAGATTGCGATAGCAAAATCTATATCTCCTTTGCGAGGGACCAAGCTGAGTATAGCCTGGTGCCGACTTCGAAGTATAGCCTGCGGGTGGGGGAAGTCGGTATGGCCCCAAACTCTTCTAATAGAAATTAAAGGTATACCGGACATAAAAAAAGATCTAGCTTTCAAAATTGAAAACTAGATCTTGTAAATATGATAATTAAACTTTCACTTATTATTTGCTGAACTTGTAGCTCAGACTCAAACTATAATCGATACCAGGACTGTAAGATTGGATGTCATACTCTCGTCCTTTATAGGTAGCCACTTGCGCATATTTCGCATTGAGAATGTTAGATGCACCAGCGGTAAGACTGAAAAATTTATTGATTTTCTGAGACACTCTTAGATTAAGAGAAGGTCTAGATTTCAAGTAGTAGTTTGGAGTTGCTCCTCTAGTGACTACTGTGATCGCGTCTCCGATAACGTTGAAAGAAGCGCTAACATTTGTACCTCTCTGATTCTTGTAAGAAAGCATTGCATTGAATACATAAGGCGCTTGACCAAACATACTTCTTGTCGCTTGGGCACCTGGCTGAGAAATCCTTATTTGTGCTAATTCTTCCTCATCTATATCTGTCTTAGAGTAGATGTAGGTTATGTTTGTAGTGAAGTCAAAGCCTTCTAAAAATGCAGCTATAGAACTCAACTTTTTACGAAACTCTATTTCTGTTCCAATCAATCTTGCGTTGTCAACATTTCTGTAAGTCAACTCAGCATTTTGAGCTTCTGGGTTAAATGTACGCTCGATAGGATTGGTAAAGTTTTTGGCAAAAGCGCCAATTGAAAAACTTTCTCCAGACTTAGGAAAAACTTCCCATCTCAAGTCTAGATTATCAATAGTAGTACGCTCTAGTTCTGGATTACCTATAAATACAAATCCGCCATCTAATGCAAAAGATGCGAATGGTGCTAATTCTCTAAATGTAGGCCTAGCTACTGTACGAGAATATGAAAATCTAAATTTTTGTTTCTCATTGATAGTGAAGTTGACCGTCGCACTTGGAAGAATATCCAGATTATCCAGCAAGTTAGATGCTCCATCAAGATCTGGGTATCTGTCCAGGGTAGATTCCTTATCGAAAGTCTCTAGTCCTACAAAAGTACGTTCTGCTCTCACTCCAAAAATAGTATGTAGCTTATCTGTAATAGGTAAGTTTACCATACCAAATGCAGCAGCAGTAGTGGCACTTGCGTCATAGTTATTGCGCGCATCATAGTTGTCCGTGATATATACACCAGCTCCATTATTTACAAATCCATTCTCATCTGCTGACACTAAATTATTTTCAGCAAAGTAGAAACTTAAATCTAAAAATTCCTCATTGAGTATATCCATCTCGTTTGGCAATGAGATTGCAGGTGAATTGTTATTGAAGTTATAACGTGTTTCTCTAAATGCTCTGTTCTTAAAATTGAATGCACCTCCAAATTGAAAATTACTTTTCAAATCATTCCATTGAGTAAATGGAACTATGATGGATGCCCTTGAATCAGAGTTGTGCTGAATCATGTCTCTGTAAAAACGAGTTGGTACATTATCACTTGAAGGTTTTAAAAATGGTCTTTCATTGATCGTGTTCACTCTATTGGTAAAGAATCTTAGATCTGGATCATCTTGCTGAGAGATAGAATAGGAACTTATCCAAGCCAGCTTTATATCATTATTGGGCCCCAGCATGTGAGTACCTTTTACTTGAATAGTGCTTAAGCTCCTTTCTAAATATCTCCAAGATCTTGTTTGAAAAATGTCACTAGGGTCATCTGAATTTTTAGTACCTACTGCATATTTTGCAGTACTCACTCCAGACTGATTATGCATAGCGGTAATGCTGACCGTATTGTAATCATTTAATTTTAATGAGCTTGCTAAAAGCAAACCCCAAGTAGTCTCTTCGTTACCTTCTGTATCGGTCAGTTTAATTTGAGGATTAAGTCTGTCAGTAGTAGCAAAGTCTCCACTAAGTTGGAAAATACCGATAGAACCATCATGGTATGCGGAGTAGCTGCGTGCGTATGTCGTGGAAGCCATAAGTCCTAGAGACTTGCCGAATAGGTTTACTGTATTGCCAATGCTAAAAGATAGTCCTTGGTTAAGCGGGCGAGCAGCTTGTTGCATAGACCAAGTATTGTCGAATGCTCTAGTATTTGCTGCTACTTCTTGTGCCTTAGATCCGTTGTTTATACCTTGAGCATAGTCTGTAAGAATTCCTTCATTATTTTCTATCATAGACGGTATTGCACGTGTACCGTTATCAAATCCTAGTGCATCCGTTGAGCTGCCTTCGTAGCTCAAAAAATTATTGTTTAAATTACTATTAGAGTTATAACCAGTAGATAGAGATGCATTAACGGTAAAAGTTTCTGTAAAATCTTTAGTATTAATATCTACCAATCCACCAGTCCAATCACCAGGTAGTTCTGGTGAAAAAGTTTTATAGACTACAATATTATCTACCAATGCAGTAGGGAACAAATCCATTTGCACCGTATTCCTGTTAGGATCAAGGCCAGGAATTTCAGCTCCATTGAGCGTAGTTTTGCTATATCTATCACCTAGACCACGCACATATACATATTTGCCTCCTTCAAGGGTAACTCCTGTGACACGCTTTACAGCTTGTGCTACATCGCTATCGCCGCTCTTTTTAAACTGGGCAGCAGAGATACCATCAAGCACTATAGTAGACGCTTTTCTCAACGCAAGTACAGAAGCTTCAGTATTTCTAAACGCCTTAGCCGTGACGACTACACTTTCTAATTCTATCGACTCATCTTCTAACAGAATGTCTAAGGGCGTATTTTCACCAGCACTAACTACTATGTTCTGTGCAGTAAAAGTTTGAAATCCGATATAGGAATATTCAATGTTGTATGTGCCAGGCTCAACTTCTAAGCTGTAACTACCATCTATGTCTGTAGTTGTTCCAACTGAAGTGCCAGCGATGATGACGTTCCCTCCGATTACTTCTAGCTGAGAAGTTTTTTCTAGAAGTATGCCGCTAATGGTTCCTTTCTGCGCGAAGATACTTGCACTTAGCAAGAAAAAAAGGATGGTGATCTTTAAAGATTTAATCATTATTAAAATTTAAAATTGAAAGTTTAAAAAATGGTACTGTACCTGTTGCTTTTAAAACGAAGTACAGCACCTTATCATTTTTTTTATCTTAATTGGTAATTGTAAACAACTCGGCACCAGTAGTACCAGCTGCTACATTCCAAAATACATTACATTCTAACCTCAGGTTAGCATCTTGAAACTGCTTGTAAGAATCTTGATCTTGTCCAACGATATCTTCTATATCAATACCTCTACCGTAGTTGATAAAGATAGAGTTGTAGTATTCTCCACCTGCGTTATCTCTGAAAGTGAGCGCTCTACTTCCTGAATTGCCAATGGAAGTGAGATTTGTAAAAGTAGGAGTCGCGTATGGTGTACCTTCTTCTGGATTGGTACCACCATCATGCTCTCCACCTCTATCTGCAGCAGAGTCAGCAGGATCTTGGTGTACGATTAAGTATTGGTTTTTACCTCTGTATCCTTCATCATAGTCAAGACCATCATCAGCACAAAATATAGAGAGGATATATTTAGTATTTACAGTCCCACCGAACCATTCAACACCATCATCTTTATTACCTACTACTTCCACATATTCTACGGTCGTACCAGTACCTACACCACCTAGTGTCAATCCATTGATTTCATTATCTGCACCAATGTTAGTACCTCCGTGACGAATGGATACATACTTTATAACACCTGAATTATCTGAGTCATTTTCACCACCATACAGGCCTCTAGCTTCATTTGTATCTATACCTTCAATAGCAGATTCACCTGGATCACTATTGAGAGAGGCATCTCCTAGTATAATCAAGCCACCCCATCTACCTCTTTCAGTAGGTTGAGTTAAGCCAGTATCACCTTCGAAAGTGAAAACTATAGGTTCAGAAGCATTACCTATAGCCATGATAGTACCACCTCTAGCAACTACTAGTGCAGAAGCATTAGCAGCTTCACCAGGCTTACCTTGAATTACCGTACCCGCTTCGATATTCAGTGTTTGTCCTTCATTGACAAATACTATTCCGTCCAGAACATATGTATTATCGTTTGTCCAGTTAACAACATCACCAGCTTCAGACATATCACTATCTTGTATGGTAACTATATTTCCAACTGTGAAGCTTCTAGTACCGCCACCATTTAAGATATTCTCGTAAGAGGACCAGCCAGTATACCATGGTGTGCCAGTAGGAGCTACCGCACCTTTATAGTCTGTAGCGTCCGTGCCAGTACCAGTATCGCATACATCTCCAAGATCATTCATCGGCATAAAACCAGATGTAAAGCCAGGATCAGTGTTTATGTTTTTCGCGTCATCAAAATATGCAGCAATAATTTCAGCTGGATTATCAGAGCTCATTGGATCACCACCATCAGTCATTTCATCATCATTACATGATGTGAATAAGCCAAAAGTGCTAGCTGCAAATAGGAGGAGGAAGAATTTACTTAAGTTTCTCATCAATTTTAGAGTGTTTTGGTTAAATGATTTTTTTGATTTTCTCTTGGTGCAAAGATGAGGTGATTCCTTTATAAGAATATTACATGAATGTTAAGTTTGCATTAAATACTTCAATCTTATATTAAGCCAATGTTAAGTGTTCAATTCTCCCTAGTAAATAGTTATTTTTATGGGTAGAAACTTTAGCTGATAATGAAATGTTTTTGTGTTAATTTTGTGATTAATAAATATTTATTAGATGAGTAAGATGGGTAGAGTTTTAGTAGCTATGAGCGGCGGTATTGACAGTACTGTAACTGCTATGATGCTGCATGAGCAGGGCTATGAGGTGGTCGGTATCACTATGAAAACTTGGGATTATGCTAGTAGTGGCGGATCTAGTAAGGAAACAGGTTGTTGTAGCCTTGACTCTATCAATGATGCGCGGCAGGTGGCGGTAGATATGGATTTTGCACACTTTATAGTAGATATAAGGGAAGATTTCGGAGACTACGTTATTGATAATTTTGTAGATGAATATATTGCTGGACGTACGCCAAATCCTTGCGTTCTGTGCAATACACACATTAAGTGGTCATCCTTGCTCAAGCGTGCCGAGGCTCTAGATTGTGAATACATAGCCACTGGTCATTATGCTAAGATCAAAAATGAAAATAGTCGACTTTTTGTTTCTAAAGCTGCAGATTTACATAAAGATCAGTCTTATGTGCTATGGGGCCTTAGTCAAGATTGTATCCAACGTAGTATTTTCCCGCTGGGCTCATACCAAAAAAGTGAGGTAAGGCAAATGGCTGCGGATTGGGGATATACAGATTTGAGCAAAAAAGCGGAGAGCTATGAAATTTGTTTTGTACCTGATAATGATTATAGGGGATTTCTTAAGCGCAGAGTAGATGGCCTAGAGGAGCGTGTGGCAGGAGGAAAATTTCTAAGTACCACAGGTGTTATTATGGGCACTCATGAAGGCTATCCATTTTACACCATTGGACAGCGCAAAGGGCTGGGTATGGCATTTGGCGAACCGATGTACGTCACTGAAATCAGACCTACAACTAATGAAGTAGTTCTCGGTAGAGTGGAGGATCTTATACGTAATGGCATGGAAGTGAACCAGATTAATTCTATGAAATTTCCTACTATACCTGAGGGTGAGTGGATTACACAGATTCGATATAATAGTCCTGGTACTTTGGCGAAGGTGAAGGATGGCACGGATGGTAAGATAGAGGTAGAGTTTTTGTCCAATGTTACAGGAGTAGCGCCAGGTCAGTCGGCTGTATTCTATGATGGGGATGATGTGGTTGGCGGTGGCATTATATGGGGTAGTCATTAATCCATTTTCATCCATGCATTTGTACTAGTAGTAGGCCTTTTCTTTTTGGGATCATCGCGATCCTAATTTCGGCAGAGCCTACATTAGGACGCGACCGCGCTCTTCACTATATCCCCTTGTCTTGCTAAGAGGCAAGAAAGGGGATGCCGCTGCGATCGCTTGCTCTGACGCCCTTAGGGCTCTACGCTTTGTACCTTCGGTAGTCGCAAATATATACAGCAAGCAAATATTTATGTTATAATGTATAAAAGTGTTAGTTTTCATCATTCACCTATACAGTCACTGAGAAATCATTAGGTTTAATATGGAATTTTTCTACATTTCTAAAAATGAGTTCAATGCGTTTTCATTGGAGCACCTAGGTGTTATTATCTTTTTTGTTGTCTTGGCAACATTAATATATTCGATAGCTAACAATTTCCTTTCCACTAGGGGCAGGAATAATCTCGGTCTGATTCTAGCATGCATACCTGCAATTACGGTACTAATTAGAATGTATGTAGAATATAGAATGGGAGAGTTTAGTTACTTGGAGGATTTGCCCTTGTTCATTTGTCGCTTGGTAAGTTTTATGCTTCCTATTCTTTTCTGGAACAAGAGTAAAATGCTGTTTGGAGTACTTTATTTTTGGGTAATGGCTGGAACCACTAATGCGCTAATAACACCAGACATTTTGTTTGGCTTACCGCATTTTGAGTCTCTTTTTTATTGGATAATTCATACGATGTTAGTTATAGTCATATTATACGGAGTATTCGTATTCAAATGGAGACCTCAGAAGAAGGATATTTTCCGAGCGTTTATATGGGCTAATATCTACCTTGCAATGGTATTCTTAGTTAATTTGTTACTTGGAACGAATTACTCCTACACCATGCATAAACCTATTAACGGCAGTATTTTAGATTATTTCGGACCTTGGCCCTGGTATTTATTAACTGGCCAGTTACTCGCACTAATTCTATTTGTACTGTTTTATATACCTTTTGCTTATAAAGAGAAAGATAGTAATTAAATTTTTCGAGTAAGCTCTAAATCTTTGCCAAACAAGGAAATGCCTACAAAACCACGTACAATAATCGTGTTGTTGTCTTTAAAATAAATTTTACCGCTATACTCTTTACCATTTCCAATATTATAAATCAAACCTTCTTCATATTCATTAGAGACATGATTATAAATAAAGTCTCTCATTACATACACATCTGTGATAAGTCTATCTCTCACACTTTCATCAGAGTTATGTATATCTTTTCTTGGCTTTCCACTTTCGACCCACGTTATTTTTCCGTAAAATTGCCCCTTATGTTTTGACACCTCTATTATAGATCGCTGATCTTCAGTGTACCACTCTCCAATAATTCGGTCTTCGTTATGCATGATCAAATCGAGTGTGGAGGTACTCAAAACTGGTAAACATATCGTAATTATAAATAATATAAAAGCGTTTTTTATCATGATGTTACAACTATGATATTATACAATATGTTCAGATAAATTTAATTAAAAAGTTCACTAAAGTGAACATTTCATTGTGGTGGACAAATTTTTTCGCTTACAATCATTTGTTTATATATGTACTAATAATCATATATGTGGATTAAATATGTGCCCCAGCATTGTTGCGATTAGTTTAGTATATTTGGTGATAAACTTATAAATATTTATTATGAATGATAAGGATTTAAAAAAATATGTTCATAAGTATATGGAATGTTGGTCTGATAATAATCCGGAGGAACTACTAAAATATTACTCTAAAAACATTCGGTTTGTAGATCCTGCTAACCCTCAAGGACTTAAAGGGAAATCAGGATTAGAGTCGTATTTAGTTCCTCTTCTGCGGAGAAATTCTAATTGGAATTGGACTATTGAGGAATTTATTCCTAGCAAAAAAGGTTGTATTATTAAATCACAAGCTGTGATACCAATCGGTAAACGAAAGGAGATAGTCTCCTGTATTGATATCATAGAATTAAGAGGAAAAAAGATTACTCGTAACGAAATATTCTTTGACACTCCGAAAGGATACAAAGTTAAATAGCTATACTAATATTGTACTTTTAGTACAAGCCGTTCACTTGACTATAAAACCCACTTCCATGTTTAACATATCTAAAAAATGTATGACTGCTCGTCACTACTACTTCTATTATTTATGCATCTCTCTAGCATTTTTTTCTGCCTGCAACAATGCTAAGTTTGGGAATTCCACAGTATCAGATAAGCAGTTTACACAAATTACTGCAAAAGACTCTGGAGTTAACTTTCAAAATAACCTTATAGATGATCCGTTAAATGCCTTGCAAAATGTAATGGATAATCCGAATTATTTCAATGGTGCTGGATCAGCGATTGCTGATTTTGATAATGATGGATTATCAGATATAATTTTCGTTGGCAATGAGGTTCAAAATAAGATATACCGTAATACTGGTAAATTTAATTTTGAAGATAAAACTAATACAGCAAATATTAATGTTGGCAAAGAATGGAGTAATGGAGTTAGTATCGTTGATATTAATAATGACGGATATCAAGATATTTATATTTGTCAATCTAGTCATTTTTCAAAGCAGGGGCCAGAGTCAAGAACTAACTTGCTATTTATAAATAATGGAGATTTCACTTTTACCGAAAATGCCCAAGCATATGGCCTTGACAATAACGATTTAAGTAATCAGGCTGCCTTCTTTGATTACGATTTAGACGGTGATTTAGACTGTTTTATTTTGAACACATCTATCTATGTGCGTGTACAATTGGGCGCTGTGTTTAAACACTTAGATGCAGATAAGAAAAATCTTGAAGCGGCATCATGTAAACTTTATGAGAACAGAGGGGGCAAATTTGTGGACGTTACGGAAGATGCTGGTATGTTAAGATATGGATTTGGCTTGGGCTTAATCGTAAATGATATTAACCGCGACGGATACCCTGATGTCTATGTTGCAAATGATTATTCTGTACCTGATTTTATGTATATTAATAATGGGAATGGAACCTTCAGTGATCAAATCAAACAAACTACCAACCAAATATCATTTTATGCAATGGGTGCTGATATTGCAGATATTAACAATGATGGTTTAGTGGATATAGGTGTTGTAGATATGGCGGCGGATGATCATGTTCGAGACAAGACATTGATGGTGTCAATGAATGTACCTGCTTTTAGAACCTACGTGAATACGCTTAAATACCAGCACCAGTATATGTTTAATTCCTTGCAATTAAATAATGGTAATGGGACGTTTAGCAACATTGTTAACCTTGCAGGATTAGCTAAGACAGACTGGAGTTGGTCATCTCTCTTTGCTGACTTTGATCATGATGGTTACAGAGACTATTTTGTGACAAATGGATACAAAAGATATGCAAGAGATAATGACTCAAGACTCAGATTAGAGGCAGCTCGAAAAAATTCTGTCAATAATAGTGTACCCATAGAGCTCCGCAAAGAATTGTATAATAATCTACCCAGTGTAAAATTGTCAAATACTATATTTAAGAATAACCGTGACCTCACTTTTACTAATGTGAGCGAAGATTGGGGGCTAGATGAACCAACTTTTTCAAATGGCGCATCCTATGGAGATCTAGATAATGATGGTGATTTAGATCTTATTATAAACAATGTTGCAGGATTTGCCTCTGTATATCGAAACAATGAAACATCTAATTATCTAAGAATTAAATTAGAAGGCAATGATCAAGTTAAGAACATTGAAAACACCAAGGTGACTATTAAGTATAAAGATAAAATGCAGTTCGCAGAATATACACCTGTTCGTGGATTTCTATCCACGATGGAAGTGGGCTTTATACATTTTGGGTTAGCTGATATAGAAAATATAGATTACTTAAAGGTCATATGGCCAAATGGGAAAAAGAACTACTTAAATAATGTACCAACTAATCAGACGCTAATATTGGCACCCTCTATGAAAAATAAAGGGAAAGCCAAAAACTTCGTTGCAGAAAACGATGGATCTATCTATAAGCAAATCAGTACTGATAAAGGAATAGATTTTAAGCATAAGGAGAATGTATACGATGATTTTCAAAAAGAGATATTACTACCACATAAGCAGTCTACCTTAGGTTGCAAAATGGCGGTTGGTGATGTAAATGGAGATGGTCTGGATGATATTTTCTTAGGCAATGCCAAAGGAAGCTCAGGCAAATTATTTCTGCATAGTAGTGGAGGAAGTTTTAATCTTGCATCGATGCAACCCTGGGAAAAATATAAACAGTCTGAAGACGCCAATGCGCACTTTTTTGACTACGATGGTGACGGTGATTTAGACTTATATGTCTGTAGTGGTGGAGGAGGTGATTACACTATAGGGAGTTCTGAGCTTGCGGATAGACTCTACAAGAATAATGGAGCAGGTGATTTTTCAATTGCTCAGAACGTCCTACCAAAAGCATTCACGGTTTCATCAGTCGCGGCATCTAATGATTTCGATAATGATGGGGACTTGGATCTTTTTATTGGTAGTAGAGCAACGCCAGGCAATTACCCAAAATCAGATGATAGTCAATTACTCAGAAATGATAACGGTAAGTTTTCAAATGTAACGGACGAGCTTGCTCCTGACTTAGTAAAACCAGGTTTGGTAACAGATGCAATTTGGGTAGATTTAGATGGTGACAATAAAGAAGAGCTGGTGGTAGTGGGAGAATGGATGAGCATAAAAATCTTTAAGATTGATAATTCTCTATTTTCGGATGTATCGAAATCTTATGATGTTGACGATTTATCTGGCTGGTGGTATAGTGTCGCAGCTGCAGATATAGACAATGACGGAGATATGGATTTAATTTGTGGTAACAATAGCCCCAACACTAAATTTAAGGCAAGTCTAAATAAACCATTTAGTGTTTACGCTGAAGACTTTGATGGCAATGGTACATGCGATATCGTGCTTAGCAAAGATTATAAGGGAAAACAAGTTCCTACCAGAGGTAGAGAATGCTCTAGTCAACAAATGCCGTTTATTAAAGAAAAATTTCCGAGTTATAATGGCTTTGCTAATGCTTCTATGCAAGATATTTATGGAGACAAACTGGATAAAGCTTTACATCTAGAAGTTACTGGATTTCATTCTATAGCCTTAACAAATGATGGTGGCTCATTCTCAAAATCTAACTTACCGAATACAGCTCAAGTGTCACCTATCAATGGTATTGTGACTAAAGATATAAATGCAGATGGAAATGTAGATTTGATCGTTGCAGGAAATAATTTTGATACAGAAGTAGAGACTGCAAGGTATGACGCAGGAACAGGGACTATACTTCACGGGGATGGAAAAGGTAATTTTCAGGCTTTAAGTGTAGCCGAGAGTGGCATATTTGCCAATAAAAATGTAAAGGATATTAAACTCGTAAAAGGATCTAATGAGGAGCACTTCATTGTCGTATTTAATAATGACGGTCCTGTACAAGTTTTTAGGAATCAAAGTGATGCATCGGGCAGGTTAGGGGCTTCTTTTTAAAAGAAAGCTTAATCTATAAAAAATGGTGGTAGATAAGAATATAAGAACCGAAGCTTAGAAACCACAGCTTGATGTGGGGATCTTCAAAAGAAAGATAACATATACAACTATAAGTAGAAAACCGAATATTAAAGGCTTTGATTGCTCTGTTTTTCTAAACTTTGGGCTGAAAACGAGGTAATTCTTATTGGCAATTTGCCATGGATTTTTTCCAAAAAAAATCACGCCAAATTGAATCTTGCTTTAATCTTAATCTTGGGATATTCGTAAGAAGATTAAACTGCAGAACCATAGGGAGTTAATCAAAATTTAAGGGTTTGGATTACTCCATTTT
>ENA-ORXM01001531-ORXM01001531.1-marine-metagenome-genome-assembly--contig:-NODE-1531-length-31919-cov-3.882702_pt1 | contig 31919 bp, 29 predicted proteins | sample MGYA00237867_ERZ511480 | MGnify/ENA primary metagenome ERZ511480 (study PRJEB26309, sample SAMN06266103) | marine metagenome | isolation source: Algal blade | place: United Kingdom:Sidmouth, United... | reverse complement strand
CCGATGCTTCCCAATTTGGGGATCGGCGGCACGGCAACGGGAAGCCTTGATTGGTATCAGGCCTCATCGCGTGCATTTCCGCGTGCCGATGCGCGGTTGAAGATCGACAATTTCACCCGGTCGGGACTTGCGAGCCAAAGCCTGCCGGTGGATGTTACATTGGTCGGTAAGCTGCTGGCGAGCGGTGGCGATATGCGCGCGGTGATCCGGCGGCGGGGCGCGGCGGTCGGCCGTATGCAGGCCAGCCTTAGCCCTTTGTCGCCGGGCGCTGGGCCATGGTCGGAACGATTGCTCAGCGCGCCGCTGTCTGGCGGCATACGCTATAACGGGCCAGCCGATGCGTTGTTTTCGCTCGCGGCGCTGCCTGACCAAAGCCTAAAAGGGCAAATCGGGATGGCCGCCGATTTCTCCGGCCGCGTTTCCGACCCGCAGCTGACGGGTGTGGTGCGCGCGAATAACCTGATATACGTAAATGAAACCTATGGCACGAAGCTCACCAAATTGCGGGTGCGCGGAAAATTTACCAATGATCGGCTCCAAGTGACTGAGCTTTCGGCAGATGCCGGTGATGGCACTATTACCGGAAAAGGCTTTGTGAGCCTGAGTTCGGGGCAGGGCTTCCCGGTGCAATTGAACCTGGATCTTAATAATGCGCGGTTGGCGAAAAGCGAGCTTATCTCAGCAGAAGCGACCGGCGATGTCGCTGTCATCAACAACAGCCAGAATCCAGCGGTTATCCGCGGGACGTTGCGTTTTCCCGAAACGCGCTACAAAATTACGCGCGAAGCCGCTGCCGTTGTTCCGACTTTAACAGGCGTGCGGCGCAAACCGCGGCTTGGGCGCAAGCGGATTACCGGCGATGCCGATCCTATTGAAAGCCTGCCATCGAAATGGAAGCTCGCGTTGAAGGTTGAAGCGGACAATCAGCTGTATGTTTCGGGCATGGGGCTGGAATCAGAATGGAGCGCGGACCTGCGCATTCGCGGCACCACAGATAGTCCGCGGATGTCAGGCCGTGTCAATCTGCTGCGCGGTACGCTGGGCATCGCCGGGCGTTCGTTCAAGCTTCAATCGGGGCGCATTTCCTTTGCCGGGGTCGCCACAAATCCGCAGATCGACATTAAAGCAACTAGCGTGATTGACGGCGTAACGACGCAAGTGAATGTGACGGGAAGCGGGCAGAACCCCAACATCGCCTTTTCATCGACGCCCGCGCTGCCGCAAGACGAAGTTATGGCGCGCATATTATTTGGCAACAGCATCGCCGAACTGTCAGTGGTGCAGGCGGCGCAGCTTGCCGCGTCGCTTAACAGCCTGCGCGGCGGCAGTGGCGGCCTGAACCCGCTCGGCGTTCTGCAATCGTCGACCGGGCTTGATCGGCTGCGGATACTGGGCGCTGATGATGAAGCGGGGCGCGGGGCATCAGTCGCATTCGGGCAGTATATTACCAACGATGTATATGTGGAGATTATCACCGACGCGCGTGGCTATACCGCCAGCCAGATCGAGGTCACTCTGACGCCCGCATTGTCGGTGCTTAGCCAAGTGGGAACGCAGGGCGGATCGAATGTGAATGTGCGTTATCGGAAAGATTACTGATGCGCGCGGGAGCTGCATTGTTGCCGGTCATGCTGATTACGATTGCAGGCTGCGCGCAGGATTTCGACGAAGACTTTGCCGAGACGGAGAAGGAATTGAGCCAACAGGCAGAAACGCTCGATAAGCAATTGGCCGAGCAAATGGAAGCCGAGCTTGGCGCAGAAAAGCCCGAAGCGAGCCGCGATACTAAACGCGAAGGCAAACCCGGCGACAAACCCAAATAAAAAGGCCGGAGCAACTCACCCCGGCCTGATATACTGCAATCGGTGTGCGTTCTAGAATTTGAAGCGAACGACCGCACCATATGTGCGCGGCTTATTGGGATAGCCGGAAACACTGCCGGTCTGCGCAACCGACGGGAACACCTGCAACAGATATTTGTCCTCCAGCAGATTGCGGCCCCATACACCGACTTCCAGCCCGTTCTCCATCGCGAAAGTGATCGCACCGTTTAGCTGGTTAACATCACGATTGAAGCCGGGCAGGTTATCGACGATCTGCACTTCGCTTTCATAGGTGTAGTCGCCGCGCAGGATCAGATTGTTCCCGCTGCCCATATCGGCAGTGTATGTCGCACTGGCCTGAAACGCGATTTCGGGGATGGCGGACGGACGCGCGCCTGTGAGGTCCAGCTGCGGCCCGCCGCGGTTAAACGCGATCTCGCCCGGAACGCTGATCCCGGTGCCGACAAAATCATCGTAGCTGGCATCCAGATAGGTAAGTGCCGCTGTGAGGCGCAACGCATCAATCGGACTGACAGAGCCATCAATTTCAACGCCGCGCACCGACTGCTTACCAGCATTGACGAGGCCGAAGCCCGTGCCATTAAACAGATTGCTCTGAAACCCGTTAAGCGTCTGATCGAACACAGCGATATTAACTGCAACCTGATCCCAACGTGCCTTGAGGCCAAGTTCATAGACTTCGGCTTCTTCCGGCCCGGCCAAACGTGTGCCAGCGACCAGATTGGCGGAATTGAAACCGCCTGCATCAATGCTCGCTTGTGTCGGGCGGCTGTCGCGTGACAGATTGATCGACGAAGCCTTAAAGCCTGTGGCATAGCTGGCGTAAACGCTGACAGTATCGGTCAAATCATATGCAGCGCGCAATGTGTAGGACAAATCATTATCGCGCGTTTTGCCGTCCTCCACCGCATTCGGCACATTGACGAAGGGCGGAAGGAACTGGAACGCGGTAAAATTAATCAGCGGATTGGCATTGCCGATAGGCGTTGCCGACAATGGCGTGCCAGCGGGAAAGGGGCCAAACGCAAATGGCAGGCTGGTTACCGTCGGATTGTTCGCCAGAAAATTGGCTACCGGAGCCGGAACGCCGCCGCCGAGCAGCAATTGTTCGCGGAACGGCGCATATTGCGGATCGGTAAAATCAATGCCGGAGAACACGTCATTGCTGTCGGCATTGGCAGTGAATTCTTTGCGATCCCTCGTGTAATTGAACCCGGCGGTCAGCGTAAGCCGGTCGGTGACTTCAAAATCCAGCGTGCCAAAAATCGACCATGCTTCGTTATCCAGCGTATAATTTTCGCGGAAACCATCGCCTTCACGGAAGAACGCGCCGTTATATGCGGCGGGGCTGGCGACATTACCGGCCTGAAAATCCAGGCCGCCAAAGGTCGCCTCGAACGCCGCCACGTTAAGCGCGCCGCCACTTGCAGCAAGCGCAAGCTGGTTACCATAAGGGCGGAAATCGCTGCCGAACAGCAGCCTGTTGCTCTGCTCAATATCCTCTTTGAAGTAAAATCCGCCGATCAGGAAATTGAACGGTCCGTCAAAATCGGATGCCAGCCGCAATTCCTGCGTGAATGTACGGATGCTGGTATCGGCGCTATTTTCGCCCAGAAGATCGGCTGCGCTGAAATCACTGTCCTGATCGGTAATGAGGTCCACACCGCGATAGGAAGTAATCGACGTCAGGCCATAATTGCCCAGATCATAATCCAACTGACCGGAAAAGCCCCAATTTTCAATGTCGTTGCTCGATTGAAAATTGGTGTAGGCTTCGTAGGCAAACGGATCTTCTGCTGCAAAAGGCGTCGCCCCGCCGATTAACAATGAAAGCAGTGCACTGTTAGGCGGCGCGCCGTCCAAATTGCCGGCCGGGCCGTTGCGAATATTACCGGCAAAGCAGCAATTCTCGTCGATCTTGCTATAGTCACCGATCAGGCGCAGTTTCAACGCATCGGTCGGCGCAAACAGTATCTGTCCGCGCACGCCATAGCGGTCACGATCATTGGTTTCTTCTCCCAGCGCCAGATCGTCCACATAGCCGTCGGCTTTGTTGAAACTACCCGACAGGCTGGCAGCGATCGTATCGCTGATCGGGCCGGTCACATCGGCCTTGGCGACGATCGAATTAAAATTGCCATAGCTTAGCTCTGCCGATCCGCCGAATTGGAATTGCGGCTCGCGCGTCACCACGCTGATAACACCGGCAGATGCGTTCTTTCCAAACAGCGTCGATTGCGGCCCGCGAAGCACTTCCACGCGCTGAACATTAGGAAGATCGCCAATCTGTGCAGCGGAGCGCGAACGATATACGCCGTCGATGAATACGCCGACCGATGGCTCGATCCCTGCGTTATTGGCGCCGTTACCAAAACCGCGAATGACGAAATTCGTATTGGCCGAGCTTTGCAATTGCGTCACGCGCAGAGACGGCGCGACAGACTGTAGATCGATCAGGTCGCGGATGCCCGCCTGTTCGATGGTTTGGCCCGATGCAACCGAAACCGATACCGGCGTTTCTTTCAACGTCTGTTCCCGCTTCGTCGCAGTGACCACAATTACGCCATCGTCAGCCGCTGCGCCATCTCTGGCCGCGTTTTGGGCGTGTGCAGTTGTAGCGGCGCAGATAGTGGCGACGCTGATGGTCGATAGCAGTGCTGCCTTCGCGAAACTTTTATCGGATTTCATGATTGTTTCCCTTGAACTGAATAAACGGCCAAGAAGAATACGACATCGCGGCTTTGTGCTCTGTCTGGCGCAGCTTCCTTCTCATATTCTATCATAAAAACTCTAGAGGGCGTCCACAATTAAAACGAACGACCACCGCGCCGATTGCGGGTGGTATAACCTGCTATCGTGGTATTTTTGCAACATTGCTCACTTTCGGCTGCATGTAGGGAAGGCTTTTCCTTGCTCCGGCTTTCGGTTAAGCCGCCAGCCAACCCGACGGGCGCTTTGATTGTGCTCTTCAACAACTTTAATTTTTGAATGGATTGTCTGTGTCGATTTTTGCCCGTTTTGCCGGTTACGTTGATACTGCGCTCGATGATCTTGTCGCTGACGGGAAGCTGCCGGGCGATCTTGACCGTAAGAATATTACAATAGAACCACCGCGTGATCCGTCGCATGGCGATCTTTCCACCAACGCCGCGATGGTGCTGGCGAAACAAGCGGGGCAAAAGCCACGTGACCTTGCCGAATTGCTTGCCGGCGAGCTGGATAAGCTGGACAGCGTGACGAGCGCGGAAATTGCCGGACCCGGATTTATCAATCTGCGGCTGTCAGATGCCGTGTGGCTGGAGGAGCTGCGCGCGATTGCCGATCATGGCGGCGATTATGGCGCATCGGACATGGGCGCGGGGCGCACGGTTAATATTGAATATGTGTCTGCCAATCCCACCGGGCCAATGCATATGGGCCATTGCCGCGGCGCCGTAGTGGGCGATGCACTTGCAAATTTGCTGGAATATGCCGGGCATAAAGTGATCCGCGAATATTATATCAATGATGCGGGCGGGCAGGTGAACACGCTCGCGCGGTCCGCGCATCTGCGCTACCGTGAGGCGCTGGGCGAGGATATCGGCGCGATACCCGGTGGCCTGTATCCGGGCGATTATCTGAAATTGGTTGGCGCGCGGCTGGCACAGCAACTCGGCGATCAATATCAGCAAGCTGATGAGGCACAGTGGCTGGCGCTGTTCCGACGGGAGGCTGTCGCGGATATGATGGATATGATCCGCGACGACCTGAAACTGCTGGGTATTCATCACGATGTTTTCGCATCGGAGGCGCAATTGCATGAAGCTGGCAAGGCCGACGCAGCAGAGGCGCAACTGCGCGCCCGCGATCTTGTATATGATGGTGAGCTTGAAAAGCCGAAGGGCAAGGAAATTGACGATTGGGAACCGGTTGAACTCCCGCTTTTCCGCTCAACCAAATTTGGCGATGATCAGGACAGGCCCATCAGGAAATCCGATGGCAGCTGGACCTATTTCGGTGCTGACCTTGCCTATCATTTCCAGAAAGCGGATGGTGCGGACCGGCTGATCGACATTTGGGGCGCGGATCATGCGGGCACGGTAAAACGGATCAAGGCGGCTGTGGCAGCTTTGACTGATGGCGAGATCGAATTCGACGTTAAACTGGTGCAGATGGTAAAGCTGCTGCGTGATGGCGCGCCGCTGAAAATGTCTAAACGGTCGGGCACCTTCATTACAATTGCCGACATGATCCGCGAAGTTGGTAAAGATGCCGTCCGCTTTACGATGCTGACGCGCAAGGCCGATGCTCAGATGGATTTCGATTTTGCCAAAGTGATCGAGGCTTCGCGCGAAAATCCTGTATTCTACGTGCAATATGCCCATGCGCGGATATGTTCGACATTACGCAAAGCCAAAAAGGAAGAAGGCTTTACGCCATCGCTTGACAGTCTGGACCTATTGGGCAGTGAAGAAATCGCGCTGATACGGGAGGCTGCGAATTTCCCGCGCATTGTGGAGGCTGCTGCCAAAGCCGCCGAGCCGCACCGCGTTGCCTTCTATCTCAACGATTTGGCGTCCGCATTTCACAGCTATTGGAACATGGGTAATGACAGGCCCGATAAACGCTTCATATTGGCACAGGAGCCGCAAGTGAGCGCAGCAAGGCTTTTCTTGGCCGCGCAAATAGGGCAGGTTATAAGAAATGGATTAGGTCTGATGGGCGTTGATGCCGCTGAATCCATGTAATTTTGCGGCCACGCGAGTTGGCCGACGGTCTTTCGAAGGGGTTAGTGATGAACAATGAAAATAACGGCGCGTTGGATTTGGATGATCCGGATCGCCTGCCCTGGCTGGAAACTGCGGATGGCTATGAATATGACGATGGCGCCTCGCCATTGAAAATTGCGGCGCTGGTTCTTGGCGGATTGCTGCTGCTGGCGGCTATCGTCGGCGGAATTTATTGGATGCAGCGTAACCAGACGACCACGACCGGCGACGGCAAGGGAGAGCTGATTGCGGCACAGGAAGGCGACTATAAAGTCCGTCCTGAAGAAGCAGGCGGCAAAAAATTTGAAGGCGAGGGCGATGCTGCTTTCGCCGCGGCCGATGGCAAGAAAACATCGTCAACCGTTGGCGAAGGTGACGGCACTGAAAAAGCCGATACCGCCGCCAAGACTGCGGCAGCCAAGCCCGTATCCGGAAAAGCGGCTGCCGGCTCCAGCTTTGTTCAGCTGGGCGCGTTCAGCGATGCGGCCACAGCAAATGGCACATGGGGTGATCTGTCAAAACGCTTCGGTTTTCTGGGCGGCGTGAAATATCGCGTGGCAGAAGGCAAGGCCGATGGTGGACGCAGTGTGTACCGTTTGCAGGCAATCACGGCAAATGAGGCGGCGGCGCAATCGCTTTGTTCAAAGCTTCAGGCGGGCGGACAAAATTGCCTGATCGTCAGATAAGGCTACTTGGCCCGCGATATGATGTGTTAATCGGGGTCAGGCACAGCGCAGCGTCGCTGGCCTGACCGGCAGTAAAAACGTAATTTTACACAGCTTATGTGAAATTTACGCCTGCTTCGCCTTGTGAAGCATAAATCGGTGCGGTAGTTTCCACTAATGAAACCCGTGATTTTTGGCCTTTCCGGTCTGGAACTGACCGATGGCGAGAGCAGTTTTTTTCGCGACGCTGAACCCGCGGGATATATTCTGTTTGGCCGTAATATCGAAAATCGCGACCAGCTACGTGCGCTGACGGATCAGCTGAAATCGCTTCACGGCAATGATCGCCTGCCCATTCTGATTGACCAGGAGGGCGGACGCGTGGCACGGATGAAGCCGCCTGAATGGCCCGCATTTCCAGCAGGCGGCGCATTCGACGCGCTGTATGATATCGCGCCGATGACGGCGATAGAGGCGGCGCGCGTAAATGCGAAGGCCATCGGCGTCACGTTGGCCGAGGTTGGTATCACGGTGAACTGCCTTCCGCTGCTGGACGTGCGCGTGCCGGAAACCCATGCGGCCATTGGCGATCGCGCGCTGGGCAGTGAAGCCAAACAAGTGGCGGCACTGGGCCGTGCGGAATTGCTGGGTATGGCGCAGGCAGGCGTCGTCGGCATCGTCAAACATATCCCCGGCCATGGGCGCGCCAATGTTGATAGCCACTATGATCTGCCGCGCGTTACCGCCAGTGCCGATGATCTGGAACAGGATATTGCGCCTTTCCGGTTGCTTGCCAGCGCGCCGATGGCGATGACCGGACATATATTATTCGATGCATGGGACAGCGAGAATTGCGCCACCATGTCACAAAAAATCATCACCGAAATCATTCGCGGTGAAATTGGCTTTGACGGCCTGTTGATGAGCGATGATCTGGATATGAAGGCCTTATCAGGCGATGTCAGCGATCGGGCGGCGCAATGCGTGGCCGCCGGATGCGATATCGCGCTGAATTGCTGGGGCCGGATGGACGAGATGGAGCGGATAGCATCGGCGCTGCCTCAGATTTCGGCGAAAGCTGCTGCCCGGTTGCACGCAGCGATGGACGCGATTGATCCGGCGGATGTCATTGAGCCGCTGGACGCGCTGCTCGCCAAACGCGATGCGCTGCTGGCACAGGCCGGTGACCATAGCGAGACAAAGCTCACCCGCGCTGCAACCGGCGCATCGCATGGCTGATCCGAGAAGCGATCTGTTTGCCGAAGATGAAGCACCGCCTTATCTTGGCGAAAGTGATACAGCAAATACTACGCTCAATGTGGATATTGACGGATGGGAAGGCCCGCTCGATGTTCTGCTATCGCTGGCGCGTAACCAGAAGGTTGATCTGCGCCAGATTTCGATTGGTGAGCTGGTGGAGCAATATCTCGCTTTTATTGAGGATGCGCGCCATCTGAAGCTGGAGCTTGCGGCGGATTATCTCGTCATGGCCGCATGGCTTACCTATTTGAAATCCGGTCTGTTGTTGCCGAAAGATACCGAGGCGGACCCTTCGCCGGAGGAGCTGGCGCTGCGATTGCAATTGCGGCTCGAACGCTTGAACGCCATGCGCGACAGCGGCGCGCGGCTGATGGCCCGTGACAGAACAGGCCGTGACGTTATGCTCCGCGGCGCACCGGAGGGACTGGCGGTAGAATATACGTGCAAATGGAAATGCGGCTATTTTGACCTGATTACCGCATATGCGCAGATAAAGGCGCGTTCTGCCCCGGCGTTGCATGTTGTGAAAAAACGGCAGGTCATGACATTGGAGGAGGCGCTGGAACGTGTGTCGGCCATGATAGGACGCGCGATTGACTGGACCGATATCGCGGCGTTCCTGCCAGCCGGGGCGGATCCCGCGCTTCGCAAATCGGCGCTTGCATCCAGCTTTCTCGCCGCGCTGGAACTGGCCAAGCAAGGTGCGCTGGATATCCAGCAGGATGCAGCTTTCGCGCCCCTGATGCTGCGGAAAAGCGGATGATGATCGAGCATGATCCCGCGGTTCGTGCTGTCGAGGCGGCGCTGTTTGCCAGCGAAGCGCCAATGACTGTCGCGCAAATTCGCGCCGTTGCCGGCGAGGAGATCGACGTTCGTGCCGCGCTGGATACGTTGACGGCGCATTATGCCGGGCGGGGAATAGAGATTGTGAAGCGCGGGGATTGCTGGCATTTTCAAACTGCGGCTGATTTGGCGCACATGCTGCGCCGGGACGAGCAGCGGCACCGCAAACTTTCGCGCGCGGCGACCGAAACGCTGGCGATCATTGCCTATCATGAACCGGTGAGCCGCGCGGATATCGAATCCATTCGCGGCGTGCAGATCAGCAAGGGGACGCTGGATGTTTTGATGGAGGCGGGGTGGGTGAAGCCCGCAGGTCGGCGAGAGGTTCCCGGCCGCCCGTTAATCTACAAAACGACACGCGAATTTCTGGCGCATTTCGGACTGGAAAGCAGGCGCGATTTACCCGGGCTAAGCGATCTGAAGGCCGCGGGGCTGCTTGATCCGGTGGATGACGCTTTTGATGAATTACACACCGAGGCCGACGAGCAACCCAGTGACGATAGCGACGGCGATTAATACCCGATCAATCGCCCATCCAGCAGCGCAGGCGCAAACGCCGCCAAGCTGTGCTATGCAGCTAAAAAGCGAATGCGCTGGAAATTAACGTCGTTGAAGCCTAAATCGGATATAGGGTAATTTGATATTGCAGGGCAGATGGCCCTGATAGGAGTTTCTAATGGGTAGTTTTAGTATCTGGCACTGGCTGGTCGTGGGCATCATCGTGCTGCTGCTGTTTGGCAAGGGTCGCTTTTCCGGAATGATGGGCGATGTTGCAAAGGGCATCAAGGAATTCAAAAAAGGCATGACCGAAGAGGACGAGGCACCGGGCAAAATCGAAAGCGGCACCAAAGCGCCGGAAGCCGAGAAGCAGAGCGACAAAACCGTCTAGGCTTCCGGCCGAACCGTCAAATGTGATGGTGTGGCCGAACCTGCGGGAAACAGGATATGTTCGATCTGGGATCTTATGAATTTCTGCTGATGGCTCTGGTCGCGTTGATCGTTATCGGGCCAAAAGACCTGCCCAATGTGCTGCGTTTTGTCGGTCGATGGGTGGGCAAGGCGCGCGGCATAATTGCGCAGTTTCGCAGCGGCATCGACGATATGGTCCGCGATTCCGAACTGAAGGATATGGAAAAGAAATGGCAGGAGGAAAATGAGCGCATCATGCGTGAATTTCCCGACGATCCATTGGCGCAATCGCCTGCCAGCAGCGATGGCTCCGCTGCCGATGACAAAGGCCCGCCGCCGTGACAGAAACGGCCAGCGATACCCCGCCCGAAATGGAAGAATTGCCAGCCGCTGATTATGGTGAGATGGACAGCGCGAATATGCCCTTGCTCGATCATCTGATCGAATTGCGCAAACGGCTGTTATTCTGCTTCATCGCGCTGGCTGGCGCTTTTATTGTCAGCTTCTATTTTGCCCGGCCAATCTTTGCCGTGCTGGTGCAGCCATTGCTAGATGCAGGGCAGGGGCGGATTATATACACCGCGATATTCGAGGCGTTTTTCGTTGAGATAAAGGTCGCTTTCTTTGCAGCCATCATGGTCGCGTTCCCCGTGCTGGCAACGCAGATATGGCGCTTCGTCGCGCCGGGGCTGTATGCGAAAGAGCGCAAGGCTTTCCTGCCGCTATTGTTGATGACGCCGATCCTGTTCGCACTCGGCGCAAGCATGGCGTATTTCGTGGCAATGCCGGTTGCGCTGAATTTCCTGCTGGGCTTTTCCGGCGATGTCGGCGGCGTTTCTCAAGAAGCATTGCCGGGGGTGGATAACTATCTTAGTTTCGCGACCACATTTATCTTCGGGTTCGGCCTGTCATTCCTGCTGCCATTGCTGATGATCCTGCTGGAAAAAGCGGGCATCGTTACGGTTGAGCAATTAAAAGCCGGTCGGCGTTACGCGATTGTCGGGGCGTTTGTTATTGCCGCGATCCTGACGCCGCCGGACGTTGTGTCACAGCTGTTGCTCGCGATCCCGCTTGTCCTGTTATATGAAGCGGCGCTGTTGTTCATGCGCGTAACGCGGCGGCGCGGGAAAAAGAAAACGTCCTGAATGCAGGGCTAAACCTGCACGCCATAAAAAAAGGGCCAGATGATATGTTAATATCACCCGGCCCGTCTTGTTTGCAGTAGCTTGGCAATCAGATATTATCGCCAACTTCTTCCACGGTTTCTTCGGCCGCATCGTTGGCAGAGTTGATATCCTCTGCTGCGCCTTCGATAGTGTTGCAGGCGGCCAGAAGCAGAGTGGAGCCAGCGAATAAAGCCAATGTCAGTTTTTTCATTATGGAAATTCCTTTCATCAGCTAAACTCGCCAAATCCTATATTGTTCCCGCGTCAGAAGCTGAGCCGTACGGACGCCCGAATATCGCGCCCGGCCAATGGTACAAAATCCTTGGTAAAAGACGCCGCTCGCCGCGCTGTTACGTCGAAAATATTATTGGCCGACAACAGCAGCGCCACGTTGCGCTCGCGCCCCCATGGCCGCCAGGTAAGCGCGGCGTTCACCATCGTAAAGCCGTCCGTAGGCGTTTCAAATTCGGTTACGCGCGTCTGGTCATCAGCCCATTCAACCTCACCGCGCAGATCGAAATTCGCGTTTTGCAGTTCAACACCGCCCAGCACACGAAGCGGCGGAATACGCGGTGCAGGGCCATCACCCGAAATCTTTGCACGGACATAATCGGCAACGCCATCGACGATCACCTGCGTCGATCCGAATTCAGCCAACCGTGCCGAACCCTCGACTTCAAAACCATAGACCCGCGCTTTTGATTGCAGATACTGAAACACCGGTAGCTCGTCTTCCTCCGCACCGGTTTCGACTTCATAAATGAAGTTTGAAAAACGGTTGCCGAAAACCGTTGCAGCGAAAGAGGCGGCATCGGTTTCGTAACGCAAATATGCCTCGCCGTTCCAGCTGCGTTCGACATCAAGGTTGGGATCGCCGATTTCAAAAGCTTGCGTCGCGATATGCGGGCCGTTTGAAAACAGTTCTTCTGCAGATGGCGCGCGGCCTGTGCGTGATAGGTTCGCGCCAATTTTGACATTGCCCAGCGTATAGCCAAGGCCAAGCGCCGCGCTGAACACGTCGAAATCGCGCGATCCGATAAAGAAGCTGTCATTGTCCGGATCAGGCGATCCGTCCGATGTCAGGTCGGTTCGGTCAAAGCGCAGCGCGCCTTCCAGCTCCAACGCGCCGAGCTGAATTTCCTGTAGCGTAAATATGCCGATTTGATTTGTCGTATACAGCGGCACAAATGCCTCTGCGCCATCAGCTGCAAAATCGCGGATCTGATACTGTATTCCCGTCGCACCGCGCCAGCCGTTCGTCTCGGCCTGAACCAGTTCAGCGCGGCCTTCGATGCCTTGGCTGTCAAATACAGTGCCGACTTCGTCACCTTCAAATTCGGTGTGGGTATAATCGGAATAGCCCGCACGGATATTCAGCTTGTCAAAAAATCCGCCCATATTCACTGAACCGCGCAGATCAAATCGATACTGGCGCAGGTCGATCGAAACCGGGCCTTCCTCTTCTTCTTCAGCTTCGCCGATGATATCACCGGTGCCTTCGCCTTCTTCGCCATGATGGCCAGCGCCGGGGCGGCCGGGCACGCCGTAGCGCGTGTCATATATTCCAAATGATACGCCCAGACTGCCGCCATCGTCGATGAAAGCCGCGCCGCTGCCGAATGTCCATGTGCGCACATAGCTGTTCGGGATGTCACCGCGCAGTGCCGCGAGTTCTTCGGCTTCCTCGGCTTCCCCGATGTTGCCTTCGCTGCGTTCCTCTGCAGCAAATTCAAGCCGTTCTGCGCGCAGGGCAGGCGACAGAACAAATCCGCCTGAACGCAAATCATCTGCATCGAGGTAGCTGCCATCGACATGGACGACAAAGCGATCCGAGACAGGCGCGGTGATGGATGCACCGCCCGACCATTCGTCCGCCGCGCTGCCATATCCGGCGAGCACGTCGACATGCGCAACTTCATCAGGAATAGCGCGCGGAATGCGTTTGTCGATCACGTTCACAGCGCCGCCGACAGCCTGCCCGCCAAACAGCAGCACAGCAGGCCCGCGTAACACTTCGATCCGTTCCGCTGTCAGCGTATCGATGGTTACGGCATGATCCGCCGAGGTGTTTGATACATCGATTGTGCCAATGCCATCTGTCAGGACGGACACGCGGTTGCCCTGATAACCGCGCAGCACAGGACGCGAAGCACCGGGCGAAAAGCTTGTCGCAGATACGCCGGGTAGCGATGTCAGCACGTCGCCGAGCTGCGCGCGCGTGTTGCGCGATAATTCCTCACCGGTCATTGCCGACGTGCCGGCCAGAAGCTCAAACCGTTCGAAATAGGGCGCCGTAACCACGATGTTGTTATCTTTACTATGAAAATCATCTGCCGCGGCGGGAGGTGTTTTAACCTGTGGAGCGGAGGTGTCTTCGGCGGTCTGCGCACTGACAGGCGCGGAAACAGCAGAGGAAATGGCGATTGCAATTGCCAATGAAGCGGCAGCGGAGGCTTTATATCGTTGTAGCATATTATGTCCTGTTATTAAGATTGCCGGCTCCCTAGACTGTTATGATATACTATTACAAGTCCAGTCTTTCGCACGTTGGCAAAAAATTTTCGGCAGAAGGACGATGCAGCCGCCGATCCGCGCGCTGCTTTCCTCCCGGCGCGCCTTGCGGTTTTTTTGCCGCGTTTGTCTTGGGAATGATATGCGCATGGCTTGCATGCCGGGCGATTGCGATTTAGCTACGCCTGTATGAAATCATATTCCGACATGTTGGCTCTCATCGGCAATACGCCCCTGCTCCTGCTGAAAGGGCCGAGCGAGGAAGCGGGCTGCGAAATTTACGGCAAATGCGAATTTGCCAATCCCGGTGCATCAGTAAAAGATCGCGCTGCGCTGTATATTGTTACCGATGCACAGCAGAAGGGCCTGTTGAAACCCGGCGGCACTATTGTAGAGGGCACGGCTGGCAATACCGGGATAGGGCTGGCGCTGGTCGCCAATACGCTGGGGTATAAATGCGTCATCGTAATGCCGGAAACACAAAGCCGGGAGAAGATGGACACGCTGCGCGCATTGGGCGCGGAACTGGTGCTGGTGCCTGCTGCGCCATATGCAAATCCGGGCCATTTTGTGCATACCTCGCGGCGGATCGCCGAAGAGACCGAGAATGCGATTTGGGCGAACCAGTTTGATAATATCGCCAATCGCCGCGCGCATATTGAAACGACGGCAGAGGAAATCTGGGAGCAAATGTCGCACCGGATTGACGGATTTATCTGCGCGGCAGGCACTGGCGGCACGATTGCCGGCGTGGGTATGGGGCTGAAAGCGAAAGACCCGAATGTGACGATCGGGCTGGCCGATCCGCATGGTGCGGCGCTGTATAGCTATTACGAAAATGGCGAGCTGGCGAGTGAGGGCAGCTCGGTCGCCGAGGGGATCGGGCAGGGGCGAATTACCGCCAATTTGGAAGATGCGCCGATTGATACGCAGTTTCGCGTTTCAGATGACGATGGCCTGATATGGGTGCGCCGTTTGCTGCGCGAAGAAGGACTGTGCCTTGGCCTGTCGTCGGGCATCAACGTGGCAGGCGCAGTGGCACTCGCGCGTCAGATACAACCGAAAATCGGCCGTCCCGCCCGCGTGGTGACGATATTATGCGATACCGGAATGCGCTATCTGTCAACATTGTATAATCCTGAATGGATGAAAGCGAAGGGCCTTGCGCCCATGCCGTGGCAATCCGATGCGTAAGCGCGCTGGACAAATGCAGCGGCACCCGCAATAATTCACGGCATCAGGAGTTTCCCTATGGCAGCAACCCCCCGTCAATTTGCGATGCAGCGTTTGAAAGTAGGCGTGTTCTGCTTCGCGCTCGTGCTTCTGGTGGTCAGTATAACGAACGTTATGCTCGAACGCAGCGCCGATACCGCTGTGTCCGTAACTGTTAGCGAAGAACCGGATGCGACCGTGCCGGACGAAAATCTGGCGCCGGAAGACCCGCTGGCCGAGATGGGGGCGACGCCATCGGTGGAGCCAGAGGCAGAGAAGGCTGGTCCGGCGGCACTGCCCGACGCGGAATTGGACGGGCCAAATACCGCGACGGTGGAGTAGGCAGCACGGTTATGACAGATACAAAAGAACAAGGGCGCAACCCGATCGTGCTGATTATTGCAGTGTTCGCATTGCTGGCTGTGCTGGTGATAGCAGTTGTCGCTTCACGCGATGCGGCGGATGACGCGGTAAAGCCGCGGGTCGGCGTATTGACCAGCCTGCCGATATTCTGGGAAGAAGGCGGTCTTGCCGAAAATCTGAAAGCCGGCGCAGCGCCGTCAGAGGTGCATAGCCGCTTGTCCGAAAATTTTGAACTGCTGCCCATCGACAGTTGGGACAGCGTGGAGAAGGACAAGCTGCAACTGCTGCTTCTCGTCCAATCGCGCGCGTTGACGCCAACCGAGCTGGAGAAATTTGACAGTTGGATACGCAGCGGCGGCCGGGCGCTGATCCTCGCCGATCCGGCATTGCATTGGGAAAGCAGTTATCCGCTGGGCGATCCGCGCCGTCCATTGTTCACATCAATGCTATCGCCGCTGTTCACCCATTGGGGGCTGGAGCTTGCCTTGCCGCTGGGCGATCATGAACATGATAGCTTTTCTGCCGATGGGCATAATATTGCCACCAGCACGCCCGGCGTTTGGGAACAGACAAAGCTGGATGGCAATTGTGCTATCGCGCAAAATAACGTGCAGGCTGTATGCGATCTGGGCGCGGGCCGCGTAGTTCTGCTGGCCGATGCGGATTTGGTCGATCCGAATTACTGGCGCGGCGCATCATCGGTTCTGGGCGATGGCGATATTGCCGGGAACATGGACTGGATCGAAGATCGGCTGACATCGCTGGCAAAATAGGCCGCGTGCTGGCGGTTCTGCGGTATGGGATATCGTGGGAATATAGCGCAGCACAAACAGGATAGGCCACGGGCCGCTGCACCACCGATACAATTTTTCACAATAGTTAATAGTGACGGAGTAGCGACGGTAAAATTAAACCTATGTTTTTCATATAGTTAAGTAACCTAACCATTCAGTTCCCATAAAATCCCTCTATTCATCCACAATATCCCGTGATAAGCCATCTTTCATTGGGGTGAAATCTTAACCTGTCTGGTCGTTCAAACGGACCACGCTGCAATCAGGCGACTGCAGCGCAAGGAGGCTTTTGCCAGTAATTTTAAAAGGCCGCGTTGATGGTCTGTAAAGACTGAGGAGGGGTGTTCCGAAGTGTCTACCGGGGTGGTATATGGCGGTTCTGGCTTGTCGAAGCTCGACGAGAAAGGCCGTGCGACCATTCCAGCCGAGATACGCGACACCATTCAGGAATCGTCCGGCGGTAATATCGTTTGCCTGTCCCGCCATTCTCAGCTGCCGTGCCTTATCGGCTTTGGAAAAGCGGAGCGGTTGCAACTGCGTGAGGATATCGAGAAACAATGGAATGCCAGCGTAACGCAGGACCGCGAATTCAGCCGTGAGATTGCAGGGCTAAACGCATCTTCGATTTTCGAGACAAATTTTGAGGCAAGCGGACGTTTCGTGTTGTCATCAATGCAGCAGCATTTTGGCAAGCTTACATCGCGCGTATTCTTCTTCGGCGCGACGACACATTTCATGCTGTGGGATCCCGACATATTTCTGAAAGAAGCGCCTGAGCCTTTCGCGCATGTGAAAGAAGAGCTGGAATATTGGCTCTCGGTGCAAAAGAAATCCGGAGGGCGCGGCAAATGATTATGGCAGCGACCTCCGCTTCAAATTCTTTACATATCCCCGTCCTTCTGGACGAAGTAATTCACTCTCTGGCTATCACCCCTGGCGCAGAGATTGTGGATGGCACCTTTGGTGCGGGCGGATACAGCCAGGCTTTCCTGGCACGCGGTGCAAAGGTTCACGCCTTTGATCGCGATCCGCAAGCCCAAACTATCGGTGCCGAACTTGCGGGCCGGAGCGAAGACGCATTTCGTCTTTATCCGGCCTGCTTTTCTTCGATGGATGCGGTTCTGGCCGATCATGGTATCGGCGCTGTCGATGCAGTGGTTCTGGATATCGGAATTTCATCGATGCAGATTGACGAGGCACAGCGCGGCTTTTCGTTTCAGAATGATGGCCCGCTCGATATGCGTATGTCGCAGGATGGCAAAAGCGCGTCCGATTTTGTGAATGCCGCATCCGAAGAAGCTATTGCAAATATCATCTACCAATATGGCGACGAGCCGAAATCGCGGCGCATTGCCCGCGCTATTGTTGCAGCGCGGCCCCTGTCGCGCACGTCCGAGCTTGCTAATGCAGTGCGCAAGGCCGTGGGCCATCGCCCCGGTGCGCCGAAAGATCCTGCGACGCGGACATTCCAGGCTATTCGCATCCATATCAATCAGGAACTGACCGAACTGGAACAGGGTTTGGTGGCTGCCGAGCGTTTGTTGAAGCCGGGCGGCAGGCTCGTCGTAGTGGCGTTTCACAGTCTGGAGGACCGGATCGTAAAGCGCTTCCTGAAAGAACGCAGCGGTAGCATGGGCGCGGGATCACGGCATATGCCGGTAGCCAATACTGGCGGCCCGGCACCCAGCTTTCAAAAGCCGGATAAAGCTGTTCGGCCATCGCGGACCGAAACAGATCGTAATCCGCGCGCGCGCTCTGCCATACTGCGCGCCGCGACGCGCACTGGCGCACCGGCATGGGATAATCGGAGGGCCGCAGCATGACTTTGGCATTCAAACGGCTGAAAAATCTGGGTTGGCTCGCGCTCGTCTGCCTGACGGCAATTTTGTTATACCCATTATCGCTGAATGTGGCGGCATTGCATAGCGACCTTACCGAAATTGACGGGCAGATTATGTCTACGCAGCGCGAGATCGATTTCCTTGAAGCCGAGCTGCGCACGCGCGCCAGCCTGGACCAGCTGGAGAAGTGGAATTCGCTACTGTATGGATACAGCCCCCCGTCGGCAGCACAGTTTCTGGCAGGCGAACAGGCGCTGGCGTCGCTGGGCAATTCGGCCCCGACACGCAAACCGGTGCTGGTCGCGGTTTCATCAGGCGGTATTAACCCCGCCGGCGTGATCGGAAATGGCCAGCCTACGCGTGATGCTGGCGAAAAACCGTTAAGCGAAGGCGAGCGCGCCACGGTAGCTGCAGCAGCACAAGACATTCGCGCACCTGTCGTATCCCTGGATCAGGACCGGACAGAACGTCTCGCCAGAATGGAAGAGCAGCTATTGTCAGAAGGCGTGCTTGAAGACATCGATATTCAGGCGCGGTCGGAACAAAACGGGCAATGACCACCTATGTAGCGCGCACCATTACCCGCAAAAGCAGCCGGGCCAGCGAGCCATCAGTGATGTTTGCGTCATGGCGCCTGTTGGTGCTGGCGGCATTATTCCTCGCATTCTCGCTGTTGATTATTGGGCGGTTAGCATCATTGGCCTTATTCGAAGGCACGCGTGCCTTCGGGGCGACGACAACGCAATATGTTCCGCCCCGCGGCGATATAGTCAGCCGCAATGGCGTGCCGCTCGCGCGCAGTATCCGCGCCTACGCAATATGGGTGCGGCCGGGCGCTATTTTGGGCGACAAAAGAGAATTGGCGGCCCAGCTTTCACAGATATTTCCCAAGAAAAGCGCCGATGATTTCTATGCCAAGCTGACTGCGGCCAAACCCGGCTATCTGATGAACCGTGCCTTACCCGAACAGGTGCGCCGAGTGCATGATCTGGGCGAAATCGCGATTGAATTTCCGCGTGAGGACGAACGGTTGTATCCGCAGCACAGTTTGGCTGCGCATGTGCTGGGCTTTGTGAACCGAGACGGCAAGGGCGCACTTGGCATGGAGCGCGTGATGAATGATCATCTCAGCGATCCGGAAACCCGCGCCGAACCAATTCAGCTGTCGCTCGACGAACGGGTGCAGGCCGCGTTGGAGAGCGAGCTGGCATCGGGTATGCGGGCCACTGGCGCGAAAGGCGCAGCTGGCATAATCCTTGACGTGCAGACGAGCGAAGTGCTGGCCATGGCGACGTTACCATCGTTCAACCCGAACCGGCCCGTGTTTGCCAATATCCCTGAACAAGGCCTTGAGATTATTGACGGGCGCACACCGCTAAGCCGTCAGGTTAATACGGTCACCAACCGGGTGTATGAGCTTGGCTCCACCTTCAAACCGCTGACCATCGCGGCGGCATTGGATGCTGGCACAGTGCGCGATTTGGCGATCCGGTATGACGCGACGGGGCCGCTGGAAATCGGCAATTTCAAAATTCGCGATTCGCATCCGATGGGGCGCTGGTTGAATGTGCCGGAAACGCTGGTCCATTCGTCAAATATCACAACGGCGCGTATTGCAGATAATCTGGGCAAGCAGCGAATGGAGGCGATGCTGCTCGATCTTGAATTCAACAAAAAGCCTGCCATCGAACTCGGCGAGCGGGCCACGCCGTTATGGCCCAAAAACTGGGGACGTATTACCAACATGACTGTCGGCTATGGCCATGGTATTTCTGTAACGCCGCTGCATCTCGCCAACGCCTATGCAGCGATGGTAAATGGCGGCATATGGCGGCCAGCAACGCTGATGAAAGTAAAGGAAGGCCAAAAACGCCCCGAACGTAGAGTGTTCAAGGCCGCCACATCGGCGCGTATGCGCCAGTTGCTACGCATGATCGTGGCCGACGGCACGGGCAAGAAAGCCGATGCCGCAGGATACCGGGTGGGCGGCAAGACAGGCTCTGCGGAAAAAGCAAGCGACAGCGGCGGTTATGATGAACATCTGGTTCTGGCGACCTTTGCAGCAGCGTTTCCGATGGATAATCCGCGCTACGTAATAGTCACGATGGTCGACGAACCTATCGGCACACAGGCCAGCGGGTTTCAAAGAACGGCAGGCTGGACAGCGGCACCGATTGTGGAAAAAACAGTAAAGCGTGTTGGCCCGTTGCTGGGCATAATACCTGACACAAAACGCGATGTTGATGTGTCCGAGCTCATGCCTTTGTTATGGAAGCCGGGGGGATAATGCCTTGCAACTAAGCGATCTTTTGGAAGACTTACCCGGGCCAGTGGCGGATAAAAACGTCACTGGCTTTGCCATTGATCACCGCAAGATTGCGCCGGGAAATATCTTTGGTGCATTCAAAGGCGCAAATTTCAATGCAGAGGAATATATCGCCGAGGCAGTGAGCGCAGGCGCTGTGGCCATTGTGGCGCGTGAAGAAGTGGCGGTATCCGGTGCGTATCATATCGTGTCGGATTGCCCGCGCCGCGATTTTGCAATGCTGGCAGCGAAATTCTTCGCGCCTGCGCCGCCAACCGTTGCCGCGATTTCAGGGACGAACGGCAAAACATCGGTCGCGGAACTGACCCGGCAGTTATGGTATATGGCCGGCCATTCAGCGGCGTCGATTGGAACGCTGGGCATCACGACCGCAAATGGGCAGGAGAAGACAGGACTGACCAGCCCGGACATCGTGACATTCCTGTCCAATATGGCTGGCCTTGCAAAAGAAGGCGTCAGCCATGTGGCTTATGAAGCATCCAGCCACGGTTTGGATCAATATCGCAGCGAAGGCCTGCCTGTTACAATCGCCGCCTTCACCAATGTCAGCCGCGACCATCTTGATTATCACAAAACCATGGATGCGTATTTCGCTGCCAAGATGCGGTTGTTTGACGAGGTTGTCGCCAGTGATGGCGTCGCGGTCATCTGGGCCGATGATGCTTGGTCAGAAAAAGCAATCTGTCATGCCGAGCAGCGCGGCCTGAAGTTGTTTCTGGTGGGTCAGAATGGCCATTCGATCCGTATTGTATCACGTCAAACCACGAAGCTGGGCCAGAAGATCGAGATCGAACACAATAATGCGCGTCACACCGTCAGCCTGCCGCTGATCGGCGGGTATCAGGCCGCGAACGCGCTGGTCGCTGTCGGCATTGCGATTGCAGGCGGCGATGATGTCGCGCAAACGCTTTCCAATGCGCAGCGGTTGCAGCCTGTGAAGGGCCGTCTTGAACGCGCCGTGATTACAAAGGCTGGTGCGCCTGTGTATGTGGATTACGCGCATACGCCCGATGCGCTGTCAGCGGCGATTGATGCTGTGCGCCCGCATGTCACCGGACGGCTGATTACGATTTTCGGTGCAGGCGGAAACCGCGACACCGGCAAGCGGCCGACAATGGGCAAAGTTGTTATATCCAAAAGCGATGTCGCTATTGTGACCGACGATAATCCGCGCGATGAAGATCCAGCGGCCATTCGCGGGGCTATCATAAAAGCCGCGCCCGGCGCGATTGAAATTGCCGACCGGCGGGATGCCATCGCGCATGCTGTGCAAATGGCAAAAGCAGGCGACATCATCCTGCTGGCCGGAAAGGGCCACGAGGAAGGGCAGGCCATCGGCAAGAAAATTATCCCTTTCAACGATGTGCAGGTCGCGCGCGAGTGTGCGGTATGAAGACGTTATGGACCGCCGCTGAAATCGCCGAAGCGACAGGCGGTGCGATGTCAGGCCAATTTGATGCAGGCGGCGTCGCGTTTGATTCGCGTGAGATTAGCGAAGGTGATTTGTTCTTCGCATTAAAAGGCGAACTCAGCGACGGGCATCGGTATCTCGATCAATCCTTCCGGCAGGGCGCAGCGGGCGCGGTGACGAGTGAAGATACAGCGCATCCGCATATCAAGGTTGGTGATACGCATGACGCGTTGGATGCACTGGCAAAAGCATCGCGCGCGCGCAGCGATGCGAAGATCATTGGCGTTACAGGATCGGCGGGCAAAACGGGAACGAAAGAGGCGCTGTATGCGGCGCTGAACCGTAGCTCACGCGGATTGGCGCATCGCTCGGTTAAAAGTTACAATAACCATGTCGGCGTCCCGCTTAGCCTTGCGCGTATGCCAGCGGCCAGCAAATATGGTGTATTTGAAATGGGCATGAACGCGCCGGGCGAATTGCGCGCGTTGACGCAGCTGGTGCAGCCTGACGTTGCAATCGTCACCACTGTGGCCCCGGCGCATATCGGGTTTTTCAAAGATGAAACCGAAATCGCCCATGCCAAGGCAGAGATATTCGAAGGGCTAAAACCCGGCGGGCTGGCGCTTGTGCCCGCGGACAACAAACATTTTGCGCTGCTGGCAAAAACGGCGCGCGAATATACTGATAATGTGCTGAGTTTCGGGATGTCCGACACTGCCGATATTCGCGCGATTGATGTCGTCGATGCTGAAGGCGGCGGATATCTGGTGACGGCAAAGCTGGCTTCGGCTTCGCTATGCTACACCATATCACAACCGGGCAAATACTGGATCACCAATTCGCTCGCAGTGCTGGGCGCGGTGGAGGCGGTTGGCGGCGATCTTGCGGCAGCAGGGCTGGCTTTGGCAGAACTCGGCGGCATCGCAGGTCGCGGCGCGCGGCATAGCATTGCAGCAGGGGATGGAGAGGCGTTGCTGATTGACGAAAGCTACAACGCCAATCCGGCATCGATGGAACTGACGATAGAGCAGCTGGGCCGCACCGATGCCACGCGGCGCATCGCCGTATTGGGAATGATGGCCGAACTGGGCGATAAATCCGAAATGTATCACGCCGCAATCGCGCCGTATCTCGCCTCGGCAAAAGTCGATTACGCGATACTGGTCGGCGATGAGATGCAAAAACTTGTGCATAGTCTGTCGCAAGGGGTTGAGGGGCCAGCAAAATTCGACCATTGCGATGATGCACAGGCGGCGCTTGCGCTGCTGACAAAAGAATATCGCGCAGGTGACGCGATCCTTGTAAAGGGTTCCAACTCGGTTGGCCTTACGAAGATAATATCCGGCCTGATCGGTGAGGGGACGTAATGCTATATTGGCTGGCCGAATTATTTAATTTTGAAGGCGGCTGGAATTTGCTGCGCTACCTGACGTTTCGGGCGGGCGGCGCGGTTGGCACATCGCTGATTATCGGGATGGTCATCGGCCCGCGCTTCATCAATATGCTGCGGGTGCGGCAGGGAAAAGGCCAGCCGATCCGGGATGACGGGCCGCAAACGCATCTCGCCAAAGTCGGCACGCCGACGATGGGCGGGCTGATGATGCTCGTATCCATTACCGTGTCGTTGCTGCTGTGGATGGATTTGAACAATGCCTATCTATGGGCCTGCATGCTGGTGATGATAGGTTTCGGACTTGTCGGTTTCATGGATGATTATGACAAGGTCACAAAGCGCAGCCATAAGGGTGTTTCGGGCAAGATCCGGTTGCTGTTTGAATTTCTCATTGCCGGGCTGGCTGTAACGATAATCGCGATGGCGCATGGGCCGGGGGCGGGCAATCTCTACATGCCCTTTATCAATGGCCCGGTGGCGGATCTTGGCGTGTGGTATATCCTGTTCGGCGCGTTTGTAATCGTCGCTTTCGGAAACGCTGTAAATTTAACCGATGGGCTTGACGGGCTGGCCACGATGCCGGTTATTATAGCGTCAATCGCGTTTATGCTGATAGCCTACATGGTGGGTAACAAAGTGTATGCCGATTATCTGGGTATTCCGTTCATTCTGGGCGCTGGTGATCTTTCGATTATGTGTGGTGCAATCGTCGGCGCGGGTCTGGCGTTTCTGTGGTTCAATGCGCCGCCAGCCGCGGTATTCATGGGCGACACCGGCAGCCTGGCACTGGGCGGTACGCTGGGCGCGATATCGGTGGTGGCGCATCATGAATTTGTGCTGGCGGTTATCGGCGGATTGTTCGTCGTCGAGGCATTGTCGGTTATCATTCAGGTGTTCTGGTTCAAACGCACGGGAAAGCGTGTGTTTCGCATGGCGCCTATTCATCATCATTTTGAACAGCTGGGCTGGTCCGAAACTACGGTTGTTGTTCGCTTTTGGATTATCGCCTTCGTTCTGGCGCTTGCCGGTTTATCGACGCTGAAACTCAGATGATTACAACGCCCGCCTTCGCCGACAGGAAATATGCTCTGTTGGGGCTGGCACGGTCCGGCCTGTCTGCGGCGCGATCACTCGCGGCTGGCGGCGCGCATGTCACGGCATGGGATACGCGTAAGGAGGCCCGCGACGCCGTTAGCGATATTGCGACGATTGCTGATCCGATGGAAATTGATCTCGACGGGTTTTCAGGTATCGTCGTATCGCCGGGTATCCCGCTGAACCGCCACCCAATTACGGAAAAGGCGCGCAACGCAGGCGTGCCGATCATTGGCGACATAGAGCTGTTTGCCATGGCCCGCGAAAACCTGCCCGCGCACCGCGTGGTGGGAATAACAGGCACTAACGGCAAATCGACAACGACGGCGCTGGTGCATCATATGCTGAAAAGCGCAGCACTGCCCACGCGCATGGGGGGCAATATCGGGCTGCCTATCTTATCGCAATCGCCGCTTCCTGCCGGCGGAGTGTATGTGCTGGAACTGTCGAGCTATCAGATTGATCTGACGCACAGTCTTGATTGCGAAGTGGCGGCGCTGATCAATATTTCCCCGGATCATCTCGACCGGTATGAAAGTTTTGAATATTACGCGCGTTCAAAGGCGCGGTTGATGGCAATGCAAACGCGAACCCATCATTCAATTTTCGCCAGCCGCGATGATCAGACACAGACCGTCGCCAATGCCGCGCGCCCGCACAAGGCCAGCGGATGTTTCCACATGATCGACAGCGCCTTGCTGACGGGGCAGGAAAACTGGCCTGCCTTGCAAGGGCCGCATAATCTGCAGAATGCCGCCGTTGCTGCGGTCATTGGCGAAGTGCTGGGATTGTCAGAGGCGCAATGGCGCCCCGCTTTCGCCCGGTTCAAGGGGCTGGAACACCGGATGGAAATCGTTGCCGAGGTGGGCGGCGTATTGTTCGTGAATGACAGCAAGGCGACGAACGCGGCCTCCACCGCACCGGCACTGGGCGCGTATCCGCGCATTCACTGGATCGTTGGCGGTCAGCCAAAGGGCGAAGGGCTGGAGGAATGCAGCCCCTATTTCGGCAATGTGAAAATGGCTTATACCATTGGCGAGGCAGGGCGCGCCTATGCCGAGGAATTGTCGCTGCATATGGCAGCCAAAAATTGCGAGATGATGGTCACTGCGGTAAGCCAGGCGGCAAAGAACGCGCGGCCAGGGGAGGTCGTGTTGTTATCGCCGGCTTGCGCTTCTTTTGATCAGTTCAAGGATTTTGAAGCGCGCGGGGCATCATTCAAAGCAGCGGTCGCCAATCTTCAGCAGCAGAATTTATCGGGGGATAAGGGATGACGTCAACTGCGCAGGATGTGCCATGGGTGCTCGCGGCCAAAACAGGCAAAGTTGGCCTGTCAAACCGGCTGGGGCGCGGGGACCGGTCTCCGCTGGGCGTATGGTTCTGGGAATTGGATCGCGTATTGCTGGCGTTGATGCTGGGCCTGATGGCGGTCGGCTTGCTTGCTGTCGCGGCGGCATCCCCGGCGGGGGCACAGCGGCTTTCCAGCTCGACCGTCACTCTGCCCGATCTGTATTTCTTTTTCCGTCAGCTGATGTGGCTGTCGCTGGGTATTCCCTTGATGCTGTTCGTGTCGATGTATCCGCGCGAACATGCGCGCAGGCTGGCCATCGTGGGTTTCGTTATCATGTTCGCGCTGCTGATGCTGGTGCCATTTCTGGGCAAAGAGGTGAACGGGTCACAGCGTTGGATAGGGTGGAGCATTGCCACGATCCAGCCATCCGAATTTCTGAAACCCTTTTTCGCAGTGACACTTGCGTGGATACTATCATGGCGCATGAAATCGAAGCGGCTTCCTGTGGAATTGATCACGTTCGGGATTACCGGCTGTGTCGCGTTTTTCCTGTTGATGCAGCCCGATCTGGGCCAGACCATTTTGTGCTGCGGCATATGGTTTGCATTGATGATGGTGTCGGGTGTGCGCGCGTGGAAATTGTCATCGCTGGTCGTTCTGGCGGTGGGCGGGTTGCTGCTGGCGTATAATTTTTATTCGGTGGCGACGCAGCGGATTGATGCGTGGATTTTCGGTACCGAGGGGCTGACGCATGACAAGATGGCGATGGCCACGCTGACTGCGGGCGGATTGATCGGTGTGGGGCCGGGGCTGGGCACGAAGAAATACTCGCTGCCCGAAGCGCATACAGATTACATCTTTTCCGTGATTGGTGAAGAGTTCGGGCTGCTGGCCTGTATGGTGATTGCCATTTTGTTTATGGCCATATTGCTGCGCGTCGTAACCCGGCTGCTGAATGAAAAGGACCGCTTTACCGTGCTGGCGGTAACAGGCCTGATCGCACAGCTTATCGGACAGGCAATGATCAATATGGCGGTGAATTTAGGCATCTTCCCGTCAAAGGGCATGACGCTGCCTTTTATCAGCTATGGCGGATCTTCGATTTTGGCGCTGTCGATCACCTGCGGCTTCATCCTCGCGCTGACAAAACGTAACCCTTATCTTGACCGGTCACGCTATATGCGTGATGAAGGCTAACTATGGGTATATCTAGGCATTTTGTGCTCGCGGCCGGCGGCACGGGCGGGCATATTATTCCCGCCTACGCGCTTGGCGACGAGCTGCTGCGGCGGGGGCACCATGTCGCGTTGATTACCGATGAGCGCGGCGCGAAGATACCGGGATGCCCGGAAAAAATGACGATGCACACGTTACCTGCCGGGCGCATAACCAAAAATCCCAAAAGCTGGTTCGGCGGGGTCAAGGCGATCTGGCGCGGACGCAAGATGGCCAGGCAGCTTTATTCAACATTTGAACCCACCGCTGTTGTGGGCTTTGGCGGCTATCCGGCCTTTCCCGCATTGCTGAGTGCGTTTGCCGAAAATATCCCGGCGGTGGTGCATGAACAAAATGCGGTGCTGGGCCGTGTGAACCGGCTAACGGCGCGCAAAGTGAATGCCATCATTACGGCATATCCCGATATCAAGCGGTTGAAACCTGCGCATAAAGAAAAGGTGCATCTGCTGGGCAATCCTGTGCGTGAGGAAGTGCTCGTCCTGCGCGATGAACCGTATCCGCCGTTGGAAAGCGATGGTATTTTCCGCGTGCTCGTCACCGGTGGCAGCCAGGGCGCAACGATCCTGTCCGATATTGTTCCGGACGGGCTGGCGCGTCTGCCGCTTAACTTGCGCCGCCGGTTACAGGTTACGCAGCAATGCCGCGCAGAGGATATCGAAGCCGTGCGCGAAAGCTATTCCAAACATGAAATACCGGCAGAGCTGGCGACCTATCTGCCTGATTTGCCGGAAAGGCTGGGCTGGGCGCATATGTTTATCGGGCGCGCCGGTGCATCCAGCATTGCAGAGCTTACCGCAGCGGGCCGCCCGGCAATATTGGTGCCGCTGCCAATCGCGACCGACGATCACCAAAGCTATAATGTTGTAGAGATGGTGCAGGCGGGCGGCGCGCGCACAATTAAACAGACCAATTTTACGCCGGTTGAACTGGCCAAGCAGATACAGGCGATAGCGATGAAGCCGGGCGCATTGGAAAATGCAGCGAAAGCCGCGTGGGATTGTGGACGGCCCTTTGCCGTGCGGGATATTGCCGATCTGGTGGAAAGTTTCGGCGCAGCGCCAATCACGCCAAAAGCTGTGAAGGCTGCAAAACAATCCAGCGGATTTGCCGGCACATCGCCTGCACTTGCCCGCAATGGCAGCGACAAAGGCTGAATGACATGAAAGGCGTTTCCACAGATATCGGAACCATTCACTTTGTCGGCATCGGCGGCATCGGCATGTCCGGCATTGCCGAAGTAATGCACAATCTGGGCTATACCGTTCAGGGCAGCGATATTGCCGAAGGTGCAGTCGTGAAGCGGCTTCGCAGTAAGGGCATTTCCATCATGATCGGGCATAGCCCCGATAATCTGGGCGATGCAGCGGTGGTCGTGACTTCGACGGCGGTGAAGAAAGGCAACCCCGAACGCGATGCTGCGCTCGAACGCCGTATCCCGCTGGTTCGCCGGGCGGAGATGCTGGCCGAATTGATGCGGCTGAAAAATACCGTCGCGGTGGCAGGCACTCATGGCAAGACAACGACGACTTCGATGATTGCGGCGATGCTCGATCATGGCGGGATTGATCCTACTGTAATCAATGGCGGGATCATCAATCAATATGGTTCAAACGCCCGGCTGGGTGACAGCGAATGGATGGTGATAGAGGCGGACGAAAGCGATGGCAGCTTCCTGCGCCTCGATGGCACGATCGCGATCGTCACTAATGTCGATCCTGAACATCTGGATCATTACGGCGATTTCGAAGCCATCAAAAAAGCCTTTGTCGAATTTGTGGAAAATGTGCCTTTTTACGGCGTGGCGATTATGTGCATCGATCATCCGGAAGTGCAGAATATACTGCCGCAAATCCGCGACCGCCGGATTGTAAGCTACGGGTTCAGCGCGCTTGCCGATATTTGCGGAGAGAATATCACGCCGATATCAGGCGGCAACCGGTTTGACGTGTCAATTAAGGACCGTATCGGTGACCGGCGCGTGATTGAAGGGATAGAGCTTCCCATGCCGGGCAAGCATAACGTGCAAAACGCGCTGGCGGCGGTTGCTGTGGGCCTTGAAATGGGGATGAGCGATGCGCAGATCCGCACCGGCTTTGACAGTTTCGGCGGGGTCAAGCGGCGCTTTTCCAAAGTTGGTGAAATTGCGGTTGGCGATGGCAAGGCTGTTGTCATTGACGATTACGGCCACCACCCGGTTGAAATACGCGCTGTGCTGGCAGCGGCGCGCGAAGGCACAAAGGGGCGCGTGATTGCGGTTGCGCAGCCGCATCGCTACACACGGCTGCGCGATCATATGGATGATTTTCAGCAAGCGTTCAACGATGCCGATATAGTTTACATCACGCCTGTTTTCGCCGCTGGTGAAGATGCAATTGACGGGGTCGATGCCGATGCTTTGGTTGGCGGATTGAAAGACCGCGGCCATTCGTCTGCGTCCACGGTTGCGGACGGGCAAGATCTTGCAGAAAAATTAGCGCCGAGCATCAAAGAAGGTGACGTGATTGTATGCCTTGGCGCAGGTGATATTACCGCAACGGCCGCCGGATTGTCCGAGGCTATACGTAAAAGGATGGTATGATGTTTGAGCTTTTTGAAAATACACTGAAGATGCAGCAGCAGATGATGGACATGCAGAAAAAGCAGATGGCGACCGCGCAGGAAATGATGCGCGCGTGGAACGGCAGTATGCAGGCCGGACAGTCCATGCTGAACGCGCAGAAACAATCGGGCAAGGCGATGAATGACTGGTTGTCAATTTGGGGCATCCGTCCATGAACCAAAGCCAGCTTTCGCCTGATACCGCCAAGGATGCGGTCGCTGGCAAAGCTGGCAGCGCCGCAGCTATGCCCGATGTCGCGGGGAAATTGACGCCGCAGGCTGCGCTTGCGCCGCTCGTCTGGTTCAAATCGGGCGGAGCGGCAGAATTTTTGTTTGAACCGAAAGATGCAGGGGATTTGCAGGCGTTTCTGAAATCGGTTGATCCCGCCATACCCGTCTGGCCGCTGGGCCTTGGGTCGAACCTGATCGTGCGCGATGGCGGAATGCCGGGCGTGACTGTTCGGCTGGGTAAGCCATTTGCGCAGGCCGAACAGATCAGCGATACGATATTGAAATGTGGCGGCGGCGCATCGGGCATATTGGTATCATCGCGCGCGCGGGATGCCGGGGTGGCCGGGCTGGAATTTTTGCGCGGTATTCCCGGCACGGTTGGCGGATTTGTGCGTATGAACGGCGGCGCTTATGGCCGCGAAGTGCGCGATATTTTGGCCGAGTGCGATGTCATGCTGCGCGATGGAACGCGTGTGACACTTTCAGCTGATGAATTAAATTACAGCTATCGCCACAGCGAACTGCCCGATGGCGCAATCGTAATATCGGCGACGTTTGAAGGCGTGGCAGGCAAGCCGGCGGTGATCGGTGCGGAGATGGACCGGATAGCAGCAGAGCGCGAAGCATCGCAGCCGCTGCGTTCAAAAACGGGCGGTTCGACTTTTAAAAATCCACCCGGCCATAAGGCTTGGCAACTGGTGGATGAAGCCGGATGCCGCGGGTTAAAGCTAGGCGGCGCGCAAGTTTCGGAAAAACATACAAATTTCCTGCTCAATCTGGGCAACGCCAGCAGCAGCGATATCGAAGAATTGGGCGAAGACGTACGCCGCCGCGTCAAAGCGCATAGCGGCATCGAACTGCAATGGGAGATTCAGCGCGTAGGCATTCATGCCGGAGCGCCAGACACACAAGACGTAGGCATTCATGCCGGAGCGCCAGACAAACAAGACGTAGGCATTCATGCCGGAGCGCCGTCCCAAGACGGTGCGGGGAATAAGGCATGAGCAACAAGACACATGTCGCCGTCCTGATGGGGGGCTGGTCAAACGAGCGCGATGTTTCGCTGTCGAGCGGCAACGGCGTAGCCGATGCCCTTGAACGCGCGGGATATAAAGTTAGCTGTGTCGATATGGACCGCAATATTGCGGCAACGCTGCGCGAAATAAATCCCGATTGCGTATTCAATGCGCTGCACGGGGTGCCGGGCGAAGATGGCAGTGTGCAGGGCATGCTCGATCTGATGGGCATCGCGTACACGCATAGCAATATGGTCACGTCAGTTATTGCGATTGACAAGGAATTGACGAAGCAGCGGTTGGTGCCGGCCGGAATCCCGATGCCGGCGGGCAAGATCATTTCTTCGGAAAGCCTGTATGATGGCGATCCCTTGCCGCGCCCTTATGTGCTGAAACCCGTGAACGAAGGATCATCTGTCGGCGTTGCTATCGTCACCGATGATGCGGCCTACGCAAATCCGATCGGACGCGATGATAAGGGGCCATGGCAGGAATTTACCGAATTGCTGGCAGAGCCGTTTATCAAGGGCAAGGAACTGACCGTCGCCGTGGTTGGCGGACGGCCTTTATGTGTGACAGAGTTGAAACCGAAGGCAGGCTTCTACGATTTTGAATCGAAATATACCGACGGCATGACGGACCATATCTGCCCGGCGGACATTCCCGACGATATTCGCGATTATATGCTGGAGACAGCTTTGCGCGCGCATCAGCTGTTGGGATGTGAAGGCCCGTCGCGCACCGATTACCGGTGGGATGATACGCTCGGCATGAAGGGCGTGTTCGTGCTGGAAACCAATACGCAGCCGGGAATGACGCCGCTTAGTCTGGTGCCTGAACAGGCACAGCAGGCCGGGATCAGCTATGAAGCATTGGTCGACATGATCGTTCAGGAAGCGTTGGCGGGAAGGGCCGCGAAGGCATGACCGGTGCAACGAAGAAGAAGCGCGGCGCTGCGCCTAAACGTAAACCGCAGCCTAAGCGCAAGGTGCGGCGCATCAGCTGGTTCGATCGGTTCCTGCGCACGCTGCCCTTTTCGGAAAGCGAGATCCAGCGCGGTTTCACTGTCTTGATCGGTTTGGGCATCATTATCCTGCTGTTTGCGCTCGCAAGCTGGCTGGGGCTGTTCGGCGTTCTGCACAAACAATATGCCGATATGGCTGCCC
>ENA-ORXM01001530-ORXM01001530.1-marine-metagenome-genome-assembly--contig:-NODE-1530-length-31920-cov-10.206168_pt1 | contig 31920 bp, 29 predicted proteins | sample MGYA00237867_ERZ511480 | MGnify/ENA primary metagenome ERZ511480 (study PRJEB26309, sample SAMN06266103) | marine metagenome | isolation source: Algal blade | place: United Kingdom:Sidmouth, United... | reverse complement strand
CGCCCTGACCTCATTGAACAGATGAAAAAACCTGTGGGCCAACATGATGTTGTGAAGGCTTTCTTATCTGAAACATTTGCCACAAAGTCACAAGCCGAATGGGAAGCCATTTTCAAAGATATTGATTGCTGTTGGTCTACTCTACGCACGCTGCACACCGCGCTGACCGAAGAGGGCGCGCCTGTCATTCAAATAGGTGAAAGATCCCATATCAAAAACCCTATCCGCTTTGCCGAAGAACCCGCACAGCTTTCCTTCGATTTGCCAGAATTCGGGCAGCATACAGATAAATTAGATAAGCACGGCTTTTAATGTCACGCCTAGACCCGATTCCTCTCGAAGACCTGTCTGATGACATTCGCTTGATGGTAGAGAAAGGCGAAGCCATGATGGGGTTTACGCCCAATGACGCGTTGATTATGGCGCGTAATCCGGCGGTGATGAAAGCCGTCTCGGGTTTAGTTGCGGCGATTTATGCGCCGAGTAAAATCGAAGCGGGACTCAAGCGCCTTATTGGTCACGTTAATTCCACGGCGGCGGGCTGTATTTACTGCCAAGTCCACACAGCGCATGGTGCGCATAATCAGGGCGTGGATGACGCCAAGATAAAGGCAGTTTGGGAATATGAAACATCAGATCTTTTCACAGACCGTGAGCGTGCGGCGCTGCGTGTAGCGCAAGGGGCAGGACAAACACCTAATATGGTGACGGATATCGAATTTGCGGATCTTAAAACCTATTTTGATGATAATGAAATTGTAGAAATCGTCTCTGTTATTGCGATGTTCGGATTTCTTAATCGCTGGAATGCTACTTTGGCGACAGAGCTGGAAAGCACGCCTCTGAATTTCGCCAAACAGACTGGATTAAAGACAGATGTTTAATCGCCGTAATATTCTGACCGGAACGGCAAGTATAGGCTTGGCCTCTTGTGCAAAGGCAAACATTGCCAAGACGCGCAAAACTTTCGTCTTAGTACACGGGACGTGGCATGGGGGTTGGGTCTGGAAATATGTTCGTAATATTCTGGAAGACCAAGGTCACCGCGTGTTTACGCCAACACTCACAGGTTGCGGCGAGCGTGAGCACTTATCTGCGCCAGATGTTGGGTTGGAAACCCATATTCAAGACATCGTCAATGTGATCGAGTTTGAAGATTTAAACCACGTTATTCTGGTCGGACATTCATTTACAGGTATTGCGATTACAGGGGTGGCTGACCGTTTAAAAGAGCGTATTAAACATATCTGTTTCTTCGATGCGCTTGTGCCTTTTGGTGACCGCATGAGCGGGGCGCCGCGCGAGGCTGACGGCTCTTTGGCCGATTATTTTGTCAAACGCCAAGCTGGGTTTATTGACGGTTACAAGATGGACTTATGGGCTGATTATCCTTTGAAAATGCTGCTGCCCGAGGACCATCCCAAAGCGGGTTGGGTACGCTCTAAAATCACAACGCATCCGGCCAAAGCCTGGACAGATATTTTAACGCTCGAAAATGGGGGCTGGGAGAATATGTCCCGCAGTTTCATACATTGTATTGGGCAGACATTTGCCATGAGTAGCGAAAAAATGGTCGGCCCGGCTCGCGCCCCCGGCTGGAAGTTTATTGAATTAGATATAGCCCGCGATGGTATGGTTACTCATCCCGATATTGTCGCTCAAATATTTTTGAAGCTGGCTGCATAATGAATGCCAAAGCCCTTCGCCTGACTCAAAACCGATGGGGCTTTATTGCCTTCATGTCGGCTATGTGTGCGCTCTCGCCCTTTGCCATGTCCTTCATCGTCCCGGCTTTTCCGGGAATGGCTGTAGAATTTGATAAATCCGTTGGTGATATTCAGTTTTTAATTTCCGTATTCTTGATTGGTCTAGGTGTTGCGCAACCGTTGCACGGGATTTTGGCGGACCGCTATGGCCGCCGCCCAGTCCTGCTTGTAGGTTTTGCGATATTTATTATTGCAAGCATCGCCAGTGTTTTCACAACCTCTTGGAACGCGCTGGTCTTATGCCGATTTTTGCAAGCTGTCGGAGTGAGTGCAGGAACCGTTATCAGCCGCGCTATCGTCAATGATGTGCAGCCGCGCGAAGAGGCGGCCATTTCGCTGTCATATATTTCCATAGCTATGGGTGTCGGGCCGATTATCTCGCCTATATTTGGCGCAGCCCTAGATCAGCAATATGGCTGGCGGAGTATCTTTATGGGCTGCGCGATAGCCGGGGCGATAATTTGGGGGCTTGCTGTCATGCGGCTGCCTGAAACACGCCCCGCAAATAAAGAACCGCGTAAGGTCATAAAGAATTACAGACGGCTTTTGCGCAGTCCGCAATTCATTGGCTACACCTTGATGTTTGGATTTGGGCAAGGCGTATTCTTCGCCTTTCTACCTTTCGCGCCGGATTATTTTGAAAATGTCTTAGGCCGTAGCACGGGTTTCTTTGTCGTGAGCTGGATTGCGCTGTCATTGGCTTTCATGGCGGGCTCACTATTGGGCACGCGGCTGACACGCCGCTTCGGCATGGATAAAGCTATTTTTTGGGCGTCGCTCTGGTTAATGATTGCGGTGAGCATTTTTGCCATCGTCTATTTTGCAGCCGGGGATAATGCTTACACAATCACGGCCTCCATTATGTTGATGATGATTGGCACAGGCCTTATTTGTCCACTCGCGCTAGCGGGGTCCATTAGCCTTGATGCTAAATTGGCCGCAACAGCCGCGGGCCTGTCCAGTTCTCTTGGACTTATGCTTGGCGGTGTTTTTACCGTCATTGGCGGGCGCGTTTACGACCAAACATTATGGCCGTTTATCGGCTTGGCGGCGGCCGCTATTCTGGGTAACCTTATCGCGATGATGATGACGCGTATGGGAACAGGGCAATGAGAGTTTTGAAACTAATGGCTTGCGCCCTGCTTGTGGGATGCACAGGCAAAATTGAAGCCCCAGCTCAATCTCAAGGGAAAGCCATTGATTTATCTGTGCGTCCTAAGCCTGCAGCTATTACTCAAAAGCCTTGGCGCGAAGTTGTTATAAATGTAGAGCGCTTTGAAGATATTGAGCCCCTTTTCACGCAAATTGGCGGCTATGAAATATTAGAAGAAACGGACACCCTAAGACGACTTGGCGCAAAAGGGGCCGATGGCGGGTTTATTCGTTTACAAAAAATAGGCGCAGCTGATCCTGCTCGCCCGGCCAGTAGCCGGTCATGGGACAAAGGGTGTTATTTTTCACTCATGATGCGGGCGAAAAACCTTCCCTCTATTATTGAGGACGCTAAAGCTCTGGGATGGACGGCTCTGACTGAGATGGCCTACCTTGAATTTGGCCCGTCTAAATTAAATATCATTGTCTTAACTCATAAAAGCGGCGTGCGGGTTCAGCTTTATGAGCGGCTGACAACAGCTTTGCCGGAAGGATTTACACCGTTTGAGCGCTTGTCGCGCCCCTTTAATATTATGCAAATGGTGGATAGCCGCGATAGAAGTTATGACTTCTTCCAGCAAAAATTAGGGTTTGATAGTTTCTATTTTGGCGGCCCGACAGTGTCAGATACGCCGCAAATTTCGCCGCTCGGAATCCCTATAGAGCTTACGCCAACCATTCCTTATTTCACAGCAATCATGACTCCAAAATCGGGGCTTGAATATGGCCGCATTGAAATGATTGATATTGAGGGGATGCAGGATGGTGTGAGTTATGCCGACAGATGCAATGAAGACCATACAGGTATAATCGCGGTGCGGTTCGAGGTTGAGGATTTGGACGCTGTCAGAAAAGATTTACGTGCCCGCGATGTGATAATTCGCAAAAGCTCAGCGCAAAGCTTGCGGGTCAAAACGCCTGATGGCTCTAATATCGAGTTTTATCAGCCATGACGGTTACGCAAGATTTAGCGAAAATACTCGCGCGCCGCATTTCTGAGGATGACCGCAATCGCGCGGCACTCCTTTTGCTCGATTGGACGGGGTGCGCAATTGCAGGGCAGGCCGAACCGGCAGGGCAAAAGGTAACCGCCGCTTTTCCCGACGAGGTGGGTCATTGCACTCGTATCGGCGCGGGCAAAGCCTCACCCCTTATGGCGGCTTTGCATAATGGCTGTCTGGGTAATGTGCTTGAGATGGATGATGTTGATAAACGGGCCGTTCTTCATGCAGCCCCTACAATTATTCCTGCGGCTTTGGCGATGGCCGAACATGTTGGAGCGAGTGCAAAGGATTTTCTTGACGCAATTGTCATTGGCTATGACGCGACTATCCGTATTGGCCGTGCCGTCGGGCCGGGCCATTATGCTTTCTGGCACAATACAGCGACCTGCGGGCCTTTTGGCGCGGCGGCGGCGGCGTGTCATTTGCTGGAGGGGAGCGACCTTGTATCGGCCTTTGGATTGGCCGGAACTCAGGCCGCAGGTCTCTGGCAAACACGGCACGAACCAGATTCAATGGCGAAACAGCTGCATGCGGGACACGCGGCACATGCAGGTGTTCTGGCCTCGATATTATCAAAGCAAGGCTTTCAAGGCCCTCGCTCCATCCTTGAAGGCGAGCAGGGGTTTTTTGCTGCTATGTGTCCGGGCGCTAATGCCAAAGATGTTTTGCTCGGCCCAGATGCGGGATGGCGTCTCCACGAAACGAGCCTCAAACCTTATCCCGCTTGTCGCCATGCACATCCCGCGATTGATGCCGCGCTTCAAGCGCAGCTCATTGACGGGCCTATCATTCTCGAAACATATGATGATGCGATCAAGTTTTGCGACCGTCCTAATCCGCAGCCAGGACTTGAGGCTAAGTTTTCTTTACAGCATGCCGTCGCGCAGACCTTGATACAATCCCCGCCTGAGTTGAACGATTTTTCAAGAGCTGCTTTGGATAAGACAAAGGCTCTACGTGCGCGCATCACTGTGAAGCCGACGGATGAGTTTAATCAGGCATATCCCGCACATTATGGCGCAGCTGTGACGATTGGAACTCAGCGTTATGTAGCCAAAGATGCCTACGGCGATCCTGAAATGCCGCTATCAAATCCTGACCTAGAGCGTAAGGCGATATCTCTCATGAAACATGCGGCTATGACTGAGGCTCAGGCTAAAAACGTCATTACTCACAGCTTTGCTCTCGCGAAAGGTTCTGTAGGTTTGATGACATATACAGAGTCCTTGCCATGAGTGATATCTCCCAAGCATTCGCCCATTACGCCCTAACGCAATCGGTGTTTTCCGATAGCGCTTATGATGCGGCTAAGACGTTCATCCTTGATAGTCTCGGCGTGGGGATTGCAGGCTCAAACGCGCCGTTTAATGAGGCGGTTTTCAAAACAGCAATGTCTTGGGGGCAGGGTGATGATGCGCATCTTTGGGGCCGCGCTCTAAAAGCCCCAACCGCAACAGCGGCTTATCTTAACGGCTTTCAAATTCATTCCATGGAATATGATTGCGTGCATGAACCCGCAGTTGTGCATCCTATGGCCACGATTTTTTCAGCTATATCCGCGGAGGCCGAACGGCAAAATGGCGTGACAGGCTTTCAGCTCATGGAAGCCGTTATTGTCGCCGTCGATGTGGCGGTTGAACTAGGAGTGGCTGTCACCTCTCCGCTTAAATTTTTCCGTCCCGCTACAGCAGGCCTCTTTGGCGCAACATTGGGGATAGCGCGGTTGCGCGGCTTTGATGAAGCCACAGCTATGTCCGCCATGGGGTGCGCGCTGGCGCAATGTGCGGGCGTGATGCAGGCTCATGTTGAGGGCAAGCCTACACTGCCTGTTCAAATTGCGGGTGCGGCGCGGGCGGCTGTGGTGGCCTGTGATTTAGCCCAAGCCGGTCTTGAAGGTCCGGAAAGCTCACTTGAAGGCCCTTTTGGATATTTCAAAATGTTTGAGGATGAGGCTGATGCGCAAGCGGCTGGCGCGCGTATTGGTAAAGTCCACCGCATCACTGAAGTCAGTTGGAAACCCTTCCCAACTGGCCGTGCAGCGCAAGGCGGGATAGTCCTCGTTCAAGAACTGATGAAACAGGGCGTGACGCTGGATAATCTTAAAGAGCTAACATTGTCCGCGCCGCCCATCATTCCGCGTTTGGTGGATAGGCCCATTCCTGAAAATATGACAGCTAATTATGCACGACTATGTTTTCCTTATTTGGCGCCTATTGTTTTGATGCGCGGAACCGTTGGTTTAGACGATTTCTCCGAGGCGGATTTACAAAGTTCGCAGGTTCGATCGGTTTCGAAGAACATAAAAATTGAAACCAATCATATTATGGATCCCGCTGAATTCGTGCCGCAATCCATGACCGCTCGCCTTAAAAATGGCGAAGAGAAAATTGCGATGATTGGCAAACTTTTTGGGTCTCCCGCTGACCCTCTCACTTATAAACAGCATATCGAAAAATTTCGCAACTGTCTGCACTTTGGATTGAGTGAAGTCAAAGCAGAGGAGACGGCAAACAGGCTCATAGAGTTAGTAAATAATTTGGAGCAGTCAGGGGATTGTAGTGCGCTATTTTCACTCGCCTCGGGCTTATAGGATAGATGACCGCAACCTACTTTGATTTTGTAAAACCAGATGAGCTCCGCGCGGATCACCCGATAGGTGATGCCTTTCTCGAGTTTGCCAAAAATACGAGTCGCGACGCGTTATTCGCGCATCAGGACCGCTTGTTTAAAAAGATGCTTTTGCGGGCTTGGAAGACGCCTTTTTATCAAAAACTATGGGGCGATAAAGGTATAGAGCCTGGTGATATAAAAGGTCTCGCAGATATTCATAAGCTACCAACATTTGATAAATCAGATATAATGGCCAGTCTTGATCGTAATCCGCCTTTCGGAGACTTTTCTGGCTTGGAAAGTTATGCGCCTCATGAACGGCCAGGCGTAAAGTTTCACACAACATCAGGCACGACAGGTAAACCGCAAGTTTTGCTCTTTGGGCCTAAATCTCGCGAAGTCCAAAACTTATTGCTGGCGCGGCTCTATACTCTCCAAGGTATTGGCCAAGGTGATGTGATACATTCTGTCTATGGTCATGGCCCCATCAATGGCGGGCATTATATTCGAGAAGCTGTCACGCACTGGATGCAGGCCATGTTTGTATCTGCGGGCACGGGTGTTGAAACACGCTCGGTCAAGCAAGTGCAAATGATGGCTGACTTTGGCGCAACAGCGATTGTTGGTTTTGCAGATTACATTAAAAAATTAGCTAAAGTCGCTAGAGAAGCAGGTCTAGAGCCGGGTGTCGATATTCCCGTACGCACTATTTCAGGTCATATGGGCCGCGAGGATAAGGCTAGCGTTTCAGAGATGTGGGGCGGCGCGAAATGTTATGATTGGTACGGCGTGGGCGATACGGGCGCGATTGCGGGCGAAGGGCCAGACCAAGACGGGCTTTACGTTATGGAAGATGCGCAATATCTCGAAATTTGTGACATTGATACAGGCGCGCCTGTAGCCGAGGGGCAAAGCGGGGATATGGTCTGCACCTGCTTGTTTAAAGATGATGTCTATCCGATTATTCGGTTTAACACCCATGATGTATCTGCTGTGCGGGCAGGTAAGTCCAGTCTTGGGCTAAACTATCAGCGCATTGAAGGGTTCCTTGGACGGTCCGATAATATGGTAAAATTACGCGGGATCAATATCTTCCCGCAAGCTATTGGGCCGCTTATGGAAGAGCTCGACAGTTTTGGCGGCGAGTTCTATTGTCAGGTAGATAGAGATGAACAAGGACGGGATGAAATGACAGTGGTAGCTGAGTGCAAGTCTGGTGAGGCGGCGAAGCTGACTCCGAAATTTGAAGCGCTTTTAAAAGAGAAACTCGGACTTGGTATGAGTGTAAAGCTCGTCCCTATCGGAACAACTGGTGATATTACGCAGGTCGATGTTCGCCAAAAACCTATCCGCCTTGTTGATACCCGGTTTTAATGGCCCCTAGGAATATCAATGCCGTTTTAGAAGGTGTTCGCCCACAAACCGATGGCGTGAGTATTGGCGTGAAGGCCAATATCGCCGTCAAAGATTACGCCTGTCACGGCGGTATCAAAGCTTATGAAAATGATATTGCGCCTAAAGACGCAGTTGTTGTCGCCCGTTTGAGGGACGCAGGCTATAATATTGCGGCTATCCTGAATATGGAGGAGGGCGCACTCGGCGCGCAGACAGATAATCCTTGGTTTGGCAGAACCTATAACCCGATTAAAGTAGGCTATACGGCTGGAGGGTCAAGCGGGGGATCGGCGGCGGCTGTTGCTGCAGGGCAAGTGGATATTGCACTCGGAACCGATACGATGGGGTCAGTGCGTATTCCTTCCGCTTATTGCGGGATTTGGGGCTTTAAACCGTCCCATAGTCAAGAGATGCTCAAAGGCGTGATGCCGCTTTCCTCCACACTTGATACTGTCGGTGTTCATGGGAAAAGCCTAGATGATGTAGTGCGCGGGACGGAAGTCATCACGGCTCGAAGCTTTAGCGGTGGCCAAGTCGGTGAGATCACATTGTTGGATTATAAGGGCCAGGTTGACTGTGATCCGGACGTGCAAAAAGCCTTTGAACAGTATGCCGCTAAAATAGGGAAACTCTCGACCACAACTCTTTCGCCCTATGCCTTTGGAAAATCCCGTAGGGCAGGGCTTATTCTCTCCGAGGTCGAAGGTTATGCCGTCCATGCTGAAAAACTTTCAACGATGCCTGAGGGGTTTTCAAACGTCTTTAGAGGTATGCTCGAATATGGAAGAGACTTATCTTTAGTGAAAATAGAAGCCGCTTACGCGCATCTGAAAACGTTGCGAAATGCAGAATTCCCTGATTTCATTCTTATGCCAACGGCGCCGCAAACCGCCTTTAAGTTCGGGGCTATTGTTCCGGCTAACCAAGCTGACTTTACGGCCTTTGCCAATCTAGCTGACCGGCCCGCCATCCAATTCCCGATTGGAGAAAATACAGACGGATTACCTATTGGGGCGCAGCTTGTGGGGCCAAGAGGCGGCGAGGCTGACCTTGTGGCAACAGTAAAGACGATTGTTAATTAAAGTCTGGCTTTCGTTTTTCTAGGAAGGCTTTGTAACCTTCTTTAAAATCCACACTGGAAAATCCATCTAAGAACCACTCCATCGATTGAGCCGTTTCTTTGCTTTGCCCGGCTTGATAAGCTGCGACCATATTTTTGGTAATGCGCAAGGATTCGGGCGATAGTGCAGCCAGGGTCTCAGCATATTCGAGTGTCTTTTCTTCAAGATTATCCACTTTGAAAAGTTGATTGATAAGACCCATCTTTCGCGCAGGCTTTGCCTGAATTAACCGCGCCGATAACAACATATCTTTGGCGTTGGGGATGCCGACGGTTTCGATGAGGCGCTGCACATCGCTAAAGGGATAAACCAGTCCAAGCTTGGCCGGTGTAATCGCATATTTAGATGTATTATCTGCAAAACGTATGTCGCAACACAGAGCTAGGCCGCAGCCTCCGCCAACACAGGCCCCGCGTATCATAGCGATAGTCGGCCTAGGAAATTCTGCCAGAGCTTTAAAACCCGCCGCGATATCATCGCTAATTTTTTTAGCGCTTTCAGGCGTGGCATAAAGCGTTTCAAATTCTGAAATATCAGCGCCGCTGGCAAAATGTTCTCCGTCACCGCGTACGATAAGAACCCGTAAGTTTTTTGTTTTGGCGGCTTTTTTCAAAATGATAGGAAGATAGGCCCACATTTCTGCATTGAGGGCGTTGCGCCGCGCGGGTTGCGATAAGACCAACTCTCCGACAGATGGCGTTAGCATATTAAGCTGTAGGTTATGTGTCATTCGGCAAAATCATCAATCGTGAGTGGATCTATTGTATTGGCGATGTAGGCTTTTTGGCGGAAGAAACGCAAGAACCCATTTGCCCCCATGCGCGATGCCCCAAGGCCTGAATGCTTAAAGCTTTGTTTTCCGGCTTCGAAATATTGCCCTGTCAGGGCGCCGTCCATCAAGCTAATCGCGCCCGCCTCTATATGTTTTCCAATGTCATGCGCGGCCTCAATATTTGCGGCATAGACCCCGCCCGACAGTCCGAATTCAGTCTCATTCGCGAGAGCAATAGCTTCATCGATTGTGTCATAAGCCATGACGGGAATGACGGGCCCGAAAGTCTCTTCGCGCATAATATCCATTTCGTGTGTAACGTCAGCGATAACGGTTGGCTCCAACCATTTGCCGCCGCCATGCGTTAATATGTCCCCGCCAGATAAGATGCGGGCCCCTTTGGCTTTTGCCTCTGTGATGTGCTCGGCGACTTTGTCAGCCTGATGACCGAAGATAAAAGGCCCGATGTGACCTTCTGAAATGTCAGGATAATTTAAGGTCACGCCTTTGGCTTTTTCTGCTAGCCTAGCTACAAAGTCCTCATAAATAGAACGCGGGACATAAACACGTTCAATAGATTGGCACGCCTGGCCTGTCGCGAGCACGGATGCCCTTAAGGCTAGGCTAGTCGCTTGGTCTATATCTGCGTCTTCAGTGATAATAAGCGGGTCTTTGCCGCCAAGTTCCAGATTAGCGGGAATGAGGTTTTCAGCTGCGCGAATGGCGACTTTGCGTCCCGTCGGAACCGAGCCTGTAAAGCAAATGCAATCGACATGGTCGATTAAGGCTGCGCCCGTTGCCCCGCCGCCTTGAACAAAGGTTAGAATATCTGCAAAGCCTGCGTCTGCGAGGACAGGGGCGAGAGCATCTGCAAATCGCGGCGTGATTTCGCTGGGTTTGACAATCACGCATCCCCCCGCAAGCAATGCAGGAATAGCGTCTATGAAAGAAAGTGTAATCGGAAAATTCCAAGGGCTTATTATGCCGACCAAAGCATAAGGCACAAAATCATGTGTGTGCTTGAAATTAGGTTTTGCACGGCCTTGTGTCCATTCGGGATTGGGCATGAGCTTTGGCGCGAGTTCCGCCCAGGCTCGTAAATTTGCGATAACGCCAAAGACTTCGGCTTGAGCGAGTTTACGTCGGCCTGTATCAATTTCCATCGCCTTCATGACAGCGGATGCGTGCGTTTCGAGTGTATCAGCTAATGTCTTTATAGCAGCACAGCGAGCGTGAAGTCCGTTTGCCCGCCACGCGATCTGAGCGGCACGCGCCGCTTTGGCTATACTAGATATATCAGCGGCGCTCGCAGCCTTAATCTCATAGTCAGCTTGACCTGTGCGGGGATTTATAACCTGTAATATGTCGCTCACAATAGGACCTTATCTGATTTGCTTTGCTCTTATGTCAAAGCTAAGATTATAGACTGACTTAGGTCAAAAAGTGTGACGGCGTAAAGGTTAGGGACAGACTATGACGGATACACCACAGATTTATAAAGCCTTAGCCCTTCAAACAGAGTGCAAGGCCGTTAATCGCTGCGCCTCGCGCGAAGAGGCCCGTCCGATTATCCACGGCTCTATTGCGCGTATTCGCGGGCAGATTTTTTCAGCTAAAGCGTTTCACGGAGCTGACCTAAAACTCGTCTGTTTGCCCGAATATTTTCTAACGGGTTTTCCAGCAGGCGAATCCGCTAAAGATTGGCAGCGCAAAGCCGCCATAGACATGAACGGTCCTGAATATGAAGCGCTAGGGAAAATTGCGGTTGATGCAGGGATGTACATAGCAGGAAATGCTTATGAAATTGATCCGCATTTTCCTGACCTGTATTTCCAAACAAGCTTCATCATCGCGCCTAACGGACATGTTGAGCTGCGCTATCGTCGTTTGGTGTCTATGTATGCTCCGTCGCCCTATGATGTTTGGGACGTCTATATGGAGCATTATTCCGAAGATGATGTGTTCCCAGTTTTAAAAACGCCCCTAGGGCGCTTGGCGGCTCTGGCGTCCGAAGAAATTCGCTACCCTGAAATAAGCCGTATCTTAGCGGCCAAGGGCGCGGAAGTTATTTTGCATCCGACATCAGAGGCCGCGTCAACGCAAATGACCTATAAGAATGTGGCCAAGCTTGCCCGCGCCCAAGAAAATCAATGCTATATTGTATCTGCAAATTCAGCAGGCATTACGGGCACAGGCCTTGCGCCCTACAGCACCGATGCCAGAAGCCAGATTGTTGATGATCGCGGTATCATCCTTTGCGAAACACCTAATGGGGAAAGCATAACGGCATGCGCGGATATTGATATTGCGGCGCTACGCTATCGCCGCGCGCGTAACGGTATGGACAATATGCTCGCGCGGCAACCCATGGAACTTTATGCCCGCGAATATGCGAAATTAGATATGCACCCTAAAGGGACATTGGGCGACGGCTCAAACCCGCCTGCAAAGGATTTTTACAAGGCGCGCCAAGATGATGTGCTTCATAAATTGCGCGGCAGAGGTATTATTTAATTTCGGGAACAAATGGCGAGTAAAGATGATGAAATGAGGCTCACTGTAAGCTGGGATAAGAATGGTTTATGCCCTTGTACTAGTGGTATAAATTACTCTGAATGTTGTGCAGGCATTGATGGTTTTCCTGCTCCCAAAAAATACAATTTGACACCACCAAACGAAATTACAGGAATTGTTAATAACAATTGCTTTTTAAGCTTAGATCAAAACTGCTCTGAGAGAATATCTAGAGAACACTATATTTCAGAGGCTGTGTTAAAGCAATTTGATGGTTTGTGGATTGAAGGAGCTCCATGGTTAAAAAAAGGGGAGCAGAAGAACTATACAACAAAAGCTTTAGCTTCGAAGATTTTGTGTGAAAGACATAATAGTGCTCTATCTTCATTGGACGAAATTGCAAAAATGTCATTTTCAAATTTACGAGAAGCCAATGCGTATGCAACGAAAAAAACTCTTTCAAAGAAAACAAAATATTTTATTGTTGATGGTCATGGACTTGAATTGTGGGCATTAAAAACAATGCTTGGGCTGTACAATGCTAAAATTTTCCAAAGCGAAAACAGACGAATATCAAGTGATTATGACTTTAATTATAAAAAAATATATAAATCATTTTTAGCAGGCCGATTTGAACCGCCTCTAGGTTTACACATCGGCACTGAAGTGGGTAAATTTGTAAAAAATAGGATAGGTTTTCATCCTCTTTTGAATGAAGAATATAAAATAATTTCAGGCATGATTATAAATATTTTTGGGACTTATTTTTATTTTATATTTGATACTTTAGGATTAGCTCAAAATAGGCTTATTTCAAACTCAAATTACCGTCCTTGGGTAATTGATATAATGGGTGGCAAACACAAATCTAGAATAATATTGCCTTGGAATAAAGGAGCTACCTCGCCAAGAAGAATGGCTGTACAGTTGGCCAAATAGACGCTCACGTATATTTTTTCATATTGGCGCGGATTTCATCTTGATCCCAGATGATACCGCCTAGCAGATCGCCGCAAGCTGGAACAAAGTGATTGACGATAATAGCCTCATACATATCTGAGCTAATATAAGGATCGCCTTTCATAATCTTCCAAGCTTCGTCTTCAGTGTCGGCTTCGACGATAAAGAAGCTCCCAAATATATCGCCATCAGGAGCGCGGCGCATGGGGCCAGCTATGCGGTATTTTTCATTATGCGCTTCAATATGATCCAGATGACCGAACAAGTGCTTTTCGCGGAGCGGAGCGGTCTTTTTTCCGTCCAGACAGGTGAACATAAAGCTCTGTTTTTTAAATTTTGCGATGCGCTGGGCTTTGGGCATAATGATCTCCTTGTTTTTGTGTAAAATAGACTTGGTCGCTGCGGCGTGATGTATATCAATTTTTCACGATAGGGTCAGGCTAAAGATGAAGTTATATCTAGGTTTACCAGGGTCACTCAAATATGGGGGCTGGCCGACGATAAGGGAGACATAAAATGGGTAATGTTATTAAACGCACGACAATGATGGTGCGAGATATGGAACGCTCGCTCGTCTTTTTTCGTGATATATTAGGCGCAAAGGTCTGGTTTGACAGACCCTTCACACTCGATGGCGGCGGGCTTCCGATTGGCAAAAAAGGGGATGTGCTGCGGCTTTGCATTATTCAATTTGAGCATGACCAAATTGGGATGATAGGCCTCATGGAATTTACGGATCCCGTCATGCCAGCGCCTGACATTGATTACAATTTGGGATATGGGAAACCAGTCTTTGTTGTTGTCGCAGAAGACGCGCAAGCTATTTATGATAAGGCGATGCAGCATGGCTTTAAGACACGCGGTGAACCTAAGGTTTGGTCAACCATCGGCGCCAAAGGCGAGACGAAGCATTTTCTATCGACTTATGTCTGGGATGGCGACGGGCATTTCTTTGAATGTAACCAAGTCACGCGGATAGACTCAGCATGAGTATGAACCGTCAATGGTGTGTTGGGGCACGGCCTGAGGGTAAGCCTAAGCCAAGTGATTTCCTCTTTAAAGAAACGCCCATCCCATCAGCGGGCGAAGGCGAGGTGTTACTTGAAACGCTTTATCTGGGCATCGCGCCTGTCATGCGCATGTATATGATGAATGCGGATGCTGGCGGGGAACCGCCTCTTGCGATAGGAGATGTTATACATGGCCGTGGTGTTGCGCGAATATTAGAGTCCAATCATCCTGATTATAAAAAAGGTGAAATTGTCCAAGGACAGTTAGGGTGGCAGACCCATAAAGTGTCAAAGATGACCGCGCGGGAGCGCTTTTTAAAAGTGAAACATCATGAGCTATCTTACGCTCACTCCGTACGTATCCTCTCAATGACAGGCCTAACGGCTTACACCTCATTCATGCAGCAAGGACAGCCTAAGGAGGGCGATGTTGTTGTTGTCTCAGGGGCGGCCGGAGGGGTGGGCCATATGGTTGTTCAAATGGCTAAGATAAAAGGCTGTTATGTTATTGGCATCGCAGGCGGCCCAAAGAAATGCGGGATTGTCAGTGACCTTGGCGCGGATGCGATGATTGATTATAAAAATGAAGAAGTCCCGGCGCGCATAGCTGAGCTTTGTCCCAAGGGTATGAATATTTATTATGATAATGTCGGCGGAGAAATTCTTGAAGCTTGTTTGGATAATCTCGCATATAATGCCCGCATTGTGCTGTGTGGCTCGATCAGTGAATATACACGCGAAGAAAAATTCGGCCTTAAAAATTACGCGATGCTTCGCCGGGCGAACGCAACGATGCATGGATATTTTGTTTATAATTATCTTGATGACTTTGACTCAACCAATGCGCAGCTCGCTAAATGGATTGCATCGGGGGAGATGACGCCTTTAATTGATGAGCTTGTCGGATTTGATAAAATGCCCGAAGCGTTGATTGGTGTTTATGACGGTACGAATATCGGCACGCGCTGTGTAAAGGTAAAGCTTGATGACGGATAAACCCAAAATTAGATTCCAGCGCTCAAACTTTGTGGTTGCGGATATTGATCGCGCGCTCACTTTTTATGAGGGCGTGCTCGGCTTTGATGTGGTTTTCATAAAAGATAGCGCGCCAGACAGTTATAGCTATGACGTCTTTGAGATTGAAACGTCAAATGCCATGCGTTTCGCCGTTCTAGGCACACCGGAACAAAAAAATGTTATGGCCCTAACCGAAGTGCCGAGCGTGAAGCCGATTACAGATATGCCGCGCCGTAGTGCTATCATTCTAGAAATCGTGGAGATTGATCGCGTCGTAAAAGAGTCCAAAGCATTGGGCCTAAACGTTTACGGCGAAGATAAACTCATCACGAAAGATGGACGAGAAGGGCGCGAAATTGGGATCGTTGACTTTGATGGTAATCTTGTCGTGATTTATTTGATAACGAAAGCTGCGCCATGAGCAATACACCCATCCAATATCCAAAACCCACCTATGCGTGGAGTATGGTTGGCGTTCTGACACTAGCCTATGTTTTTTCAATGCTCGATCGCTATATTCTGGGCTACCTCACAAAACCCATTAAAGCGGATCTCGGATTTACCGATACGCAAATGGGCTGGTTGGCTCTTGCATTCACGCTGCTTTACGCATTTGCCGCTATTCCGTTTGGGATGCTGACAGACCGCAAGAAGCGTGTTTGGATTATCTCACTGGGGATTGCGGTATGGTCTCTCGCAACAGTAGCGACGGGCCTTGTGACGAACTTTGCCGCCACGGCTGCGCTCGCCTTTATATTCTTTTTCATCGCCCGCTTATTGGTTGGGTTTGGGGAAGCCGTTCTTAGCCCTGCTGCTTTTTCCATTATCGGGGATAGTTTCCCTAAGGAACGCCGCGCAAAGCCAATTGCTTTTTATTCGGCAGCGCTATTCCTAGCCTCATCTCTTACGGGATATATCATCAAATTTCTGTTAGGGTATTTCGAAACGGTAGGGGCTATGACTTGGCCAATAGTCGGGGAGTTACAGCCTTGGCAAATGATTTTGGTTATCGTTGGCACGCCCGGATTATTGGTCGCTATTCTCTTTTTTCTTTTAAAAGAACCGCCCCGCACAGAGAGCCGCCAAAAAGATGATAGCAGTTATGCGGACGCGATTAATTTCGCTATGTCGCGCTGGAAAACACTGCTTTGTTTTGTTTCTATTTTCGTGACAATGGTGAGTATTGCTTATGCTCAATTTAATTGGCTTCCTGAAATGTTTGAGCGCACCTTTGGGGAAGAAAATTGGGGGCGAGGTCTTTACGCAGGCCGCAATGCGACAGCGACGTTAATCTTTGCTGTTCCGACCTATTTCTTTGCGGGCTTTATCTCAGATGAATGGTCTAAGCGTGGCCGTACGGACGCGCCGTTTATTTTGGCCATTATAGGTCTGTTTATCATGGTTCCAGCGACGATTATCGCTCCCTTAATGCCGACAGGTTGGACAGCTTTTGGCGTTCTCTGCATCGCAACAATCGGGATTGGCATGGTGTCGTCAACAGGCGTAACAGCCTTACTGCAAATTACGCCCGGATATGTCCGCGGATCTATTGTCGCTTATTACTATCTCGCCATTACTTTGTTGGGCGGGTTAGTATCGCCTTTATTAGTGGGCTGGCTGTCAACGTCAGTTTTCGGGGAGGCGAACCTCAACCTTGCAATGGCAACGCAACCCGCGCTTTATGGTATTCCGACGCTTTTGCTTATACCTGTAACCTATAAGCTGTATCGTCGTGAACTCGCGGCCCGAGAAAAGGACGAGGCGGCAGTGTGATATTATTTCTGCCGCCTGCGCCGCATACAGGCGCGTTCTTTAACAAAATAAGAGATAAGCTCTCTGATATTGATACTCGGGCTGGGACTTATCCCGGATATGGCGAGGTGCCATCTGCAACGGCGGCCAGTATTGAGGCTTATGCCGCCAGCGTGTTACCACTGGATGCTGGAACGAGACTTATTGGGTTTCATACGGGGTGTCTGGTGGCGATTGAAATAGCGCTCCAAACCTCTGATATTAGCTCTGATATTGGCTCTCTCATTTTAGTCGACATTCCCCATTTTGATGATTTAACAAAGCAGAAATATGCTGCGGGTCTTGACGCCGATAACCGCGAGCAGGATGCGTTTCGCGCGGCGTTCGCCTATGATTTAGATGGAGCTTTAACGCGCCTATCTCATAAGGTCATATGTATAGCAACGCAGTCGAGCCTTTTTGAGCCCACAGTCAAAGTCGCCAAGCAAATTAAAGAGAGTCAATTGATTGAGCGGCGTGATATAACGAAGCCTGTTTTTGAAACTGCGGCTATGGCTGAGCTCATCCGCAGCTTGGTTCTATGACAAAAATCAAGCTTTTGCCACCTCAAAGTATTACGATAACCCATGAGCGATAAACGTGCCTACATGATTATTCTGGCTAAGATTTCTGACCGGGATGCTTTTATTCAAGGTTATTCAAAGGCCACCGCCCCTTTGGTCGAAAAACATGGCGGCCGATACATCATGCGTGCGCCCGGCGGGACATTGCTTGAAGGGGCCTGGGGCGAGGGCGCGTCAGTTGCTATTTCTGAATGGCCTGACCGCGGCGCTATTCAAGCCTTTTGGGATAGTCCTGAATATGCGGAGGCGAAGAAACTTCGTGAAGACATTTCTGACGTGCAAGTTCTTGTCATTGAGGCCCCGAAGTTTACGAAGGACTAATATGAAAAATCTTTTGGTTTCAGCGGCGGCAATCTTCATAACGGCCTTAGGCTCTGTGCAAATATCAGCGCATGAAGCTAACTCTGAAACTCTAGAGAACGCGCCTGCTGGAAAAATTCTCAAACGCGACTTTAATCGCCTGATGAAATGGTTCCCGGGGCGTTATGACAATATGGAGCAGGTTTATTTTGAAGAAAATTTAGATGTTGCCGAAGATGAGCGCCATGGCCGCATCCATCATATATTTTCGCCTGTTAAATTACCTGATTTTCCGGGCTCGACATTTTATGTTGAGCAGTATTCAGACAATGACCCCGAAAATGTATATCGTCAACGTATCTATAGTTTCGAGCCAGATTACGCCGAGAACGCGACTAAGCTGACAATCTATGTCCCTAAAGATCCCGACGCGATTTTGGGCGCCTATGAGGATGCCTCAAAATTAGAGGGTTTAACGCCATCTGATTTTACGACCTATTCTGGTTGCGAGGTGTATTGGCGCTATGGGAATGAGCATTTTCACGGCACCATGAAAGAGGGTGCTTGCCGCATAGAGAGTAAGCGCTCGGGTAAAACAATTATTGTGACTGACGATTTGCAGCTCTCAAAATCCGCCATCTGGATCAGGGACGAGGCGGTCGATGAAGACGGACATTATGTCTATGGTAACAAGGCCGGCATTCATCATAAAAATAATCGCGCAGCAATGTTTAAATGCTGGGTAAGCCCAAAAAAACATGATGGGGAATATGGCTTCTATCCAAATGTTGTCTTGCATGATCAAGGCGGCATGGCATGGCTCGAGGGTGAAGATCATGACCGTATTGGCATTCGTATGCGTAATGTCGTTTGGCCAACGGGAAATAACCGTCACTCTCGCGTGCTATATGTGCATCGGGGTGATGATGCTGAAAATGCTGTTTCTTATGTTTGGACATCGCCGGATGAGCCTCGCATAGCGGTAAATTTGCGCTGGGTTCAGGTGAGCTGCACGCAAGGGTCCGCAACGATAGTTCCCGGCATTAATTTAAAAACTGGAAGTGGAAATTAACATGAAGAAAATACTGACATATATTGCCGCAAGCACAGTAGCTATTGCGAGTTGTTCTGCCGCAAATGGTCATGACGGCGAGCTTGATTTAAACACGGCGGAAGGCGCACATAAGGCTATGCGTAAAGTCCAGTGCTCGCTAGTGGATAATGAGCCTGTCACTTATTATTGGTTTGGCCAAGCTTTATCCCGCCGCATGGGCGAGCGCGATAAAATTTTGTTCGACGTTGAAGGCATGAATGTCAGGTCTTGTTCGAGTATTTCTGATCCAAAACGCGGACAAGGCTATCACCTCGTGACACGCGAAATCTTGCTATATAAAAACTCCGAAACAGGTGAGATCTTAAAGACTTGGGACAATCCTTGGACGGGCGAAGAGGTCGAGGTGATGCATGTCGCTAATGACCCTGTAAACCATAAGAGCTATGTGAATGGCAGGGATGGCAAACCCGGCGAATTTGCTGGGGATATTCTTGGCGATAAATGGCAAATGAATTTCACCATTCCGCTATTCTATCCCAACCCGCTTGCCAGTGAGTATCAAACTGAAATTGGCGGAACATATCACGCGACTGAGATGTTCAACTTCCTCGGTGATTTAGAAGACCTGAAAGATGGGTCTAAAAACACAGCTGATGTCGCTGTCGGTTGGGCGCGCATGTCTGATTGGCTACCTTGGATGAAGATGGGCGGGCGCGATGGTATTATTTACATGCATACAGCCGGCCGTAAGCTTGAGTCATGGGATGATATGCCGAGCTCTATGAAAGATGAAATTAAGAAGAATTACCCGGAATATGTGGCTCCGCCGCCCGCAGGTGACCCGCGTCCTAATATGACAAGCTGGAAATATTATAAAGCCGTCAAAGATGGCGAGGTTAAGCTTCCGAAAAGATAGCCATTAAAAAAGCCCGCTGATTTAGCGGGCTTTTATATTTTTATTGTTAGTATACTATTTTGGTTCGTAGCTTTTCCAATCATCGCTGATTTTACGCTCATCCACTAAGGTGCGCGAGAACAGCTCATCATTTTTAAACCAGTGCCATGTCCGTGCGCGTTTCGTGCCGCAATCTGAAATCTGAATCATCTCATAGAGATAAAGATCAGGATCGCCCGTTCGTGTCCAATTGAGAACGGTCGTGCGATTATGGGTATCAAGCTGCATATCCGCAGCCCAGCCTTGGATAAAATCATTATCCCACCACAAACGCCCGTCTCTGACCTCAGCAGGGAAGTCACGTGTCTCAGACTTGCCGTCCTCCCACGTATAATAATTGGTCTGATGATAGAGGTGATCCCCGCTCTCGGGAAAACGGCAAAGCAGGCGCGACTTATGCTCATCTATTTTATTACCGTCTGCGTCGTAATGCCGATAGATACCGTCCCAGACGCCCTCATGGCGCGCCAGAACGGGATGTAAGGTTTTTAGCTCATTGACTGTTTTAGGTGTGCTCATAATAATCTCCGGATTCTTAGCTCTCACATAGATAGTCTAATGAGATAAGAGTTGAGAATTCTCAAGCCTGATAAATTTATGCAGAGCCGCGATGACGCGTAAAATCTTCGCGGCCACCAAGGTCGCGAATCTTCTGAATATTCAAAATCTCGCAAGAATGAGAATCCGTAAAGCTAATCGTTTGGGATTTTTTTAGAGCGGAAAAAGCCCGGCTAACCGTCTCGATGGTCAAACCCAAAAAATCGGCAATATCTAAACGTGTCATAGGCAACTCAATATGTTCGCTTTTTTTGCGAGGACCAGCCGGAGAAAATCGCGCTTGATTCGCTCGTAGGTAAAGCAGGAAGGAGGCCACACGCTCAACAGCAGAACGCTGTCCAATGGTGTAAACATGATCATGTGCGCTTTCTAAAATTCGGGTTAGAACCTTATGAAAGTGCATAGAAAATGAGGGTGATGATGCAAGAGCCTTATCCAAAGCGAGGCGAGGGTAGGAAATCGCCGTAACAGGTGTCAGGGCCGTTGCGAGATTAGGGTAGCTGGGTGTGGAGGCTGCGCCCAAAAATTGCCGCGCGCCTAAAAATGATAAAATTTGTCGACGCCCATCTCGTCCATTTCTGGCCAGGGCCACAGTGCCGTCCAGCAGATCATATACGTAATCAGAGGTTTCCCCCTCGGTTATGAGATGTTCGCCCGCAGAGAAATTCCGCTCGCGCCCTTCCGAGAAAAGATAGTTTATCTCAGGCGTTGTTTGTCCCTCGGCCATTTCGGCCATATGTCCGCGTCGCTCATTCATGAGGTCTATCTATTCTGGTTTTATATATCGAGCAAGTAGAAGGCAGCATTTTCTCCTGACTCCATCGCGCCTTCCATGCCCGTATGCAAGCGGCTTAAATGCTCGCCTGCAAAGACTAGGGAACTTGCGGGTTGATCCATGGCCTCAGCCCACTGACTAATCTGGCCTGGTGCCCAATGCATATAAGCCCCGCCGGCTAAGGGGTTGGTTTTCGTCCAGTCCTGAACGGCTAAAACATCAAATTCACCCTCGCTGGCGGGCCTTACAGTTTTCATATAGGCGCTAACGCGTTCTGCAATTTTAGAGCGGTCTTCCCAGACTGAGCGCCTGGCCCCGCGCCCATTGATCCAAATGCGGAATAATCCGTTAGGTGTGCCGTCAACATCCCTGTCGGCAAAGATGCGCTCTATGGGAAGGTCTGTCCACATATCAGCGGGCAATCCGTCTTTCTCCCAAAAATTCGTTTTCGCTTTCAAGTGAATTTGCAATATCTGTGTGTAAGGCAACTCTCTGATGGCCGCGCTTTGGGCTTCGGACATAAAGGCTTTGATAGGAATATTGCGCAACGCGCCAAATGGTAAGGTGCAAATACACTGCGCTGCGCGGTAAGTTTTACCATTTGCTATTTCAATCAGCACGCTTTGGGTTTCAACCGTGATAGATGTGACCCTCTGCTCAAGCTTGACCTTGCGCGGGAGCGAAGCCGCCATAGCTTCGGGAAGGCGTTGCGCGCCACCTTTGACGGACATTGAGGTGCCCATGCCGCGAGATTGCGTATAAAGTTGCAATGTGCGGTATAGGTTCATCATGGAATAGCTTCTCAGACTATTGCCGTTTAACGCTTGGTCTATGACGGTCTGCGCGTCACCCTGAAATCCTGCATCCAATAAGAAGTCTTGGGCTGATATATCATAACTCACAAATTCGGGATTTGACCAATCCTCCGGAGATTTCAGAGGATTGTTTTTATTCGCAAGTGCAAAGAGAGGCGAGGACGCGGACGCGCCTTCAAATGGCGGCGGAAAGGGCGCAGGCGTCATAGCTTTCCAAGCTTTGGGGCTGTAACTTGTGCCTTGGTAATGGTGTGTCGTTTCGCGCCGCGTGGGCGTATCAGCAATAAGCTCGACCCCTAGCTGATGGGCCGTGTCAATGAGGCGGGCATAACTCGCGCCGATTTGTTCGCCGCCGCCTTCAGTCTTTCCCAATTCACCGTGATCAAGCGTGTGCATGCGTCCGCCAATGCGCGAAGAGCCTTCTAGCACCAAAACATCTTTGCCCTCCGCCGCTAAAAGCCTGCCCGCATTAAGGCCAGAAAGGCCCGCGCCGAGAATAATAATTTCGGCGTCCAGTTTCGTCTCCGACGCTCGGCAAGCCGGTAGAGCTGCCAAGCCGCCCAAAACCATGCGCCTGTCAAATTTTCGTGCTGTCATACTCGCTCCCGTCTCCTGCCTTGTCATAGGTCAAATCTTTTACCTCGCCATTTGACATGCATAACTCTAATATCAGTAAAAACACAAAGCGGGAATTAGATGTCTGAGATAACGCAAACAGATTCAGGGGAATGGGCAAGGGGATGGCCTATAATCATTTCGGCCTTAGTTGGTATTGCGTTGTGCCTCAGTCCGTTGCCATATTACGCGTTAATAACAATAGGACCTGAACTAGGGAAAGAATTCGGATGGTCTCGGGAGGTTATCACCGCTGGGTTTCTTTACATGACAGCAGGGGTTCTGGTCGGTGCACCAGTTGCCGGTCAATTAGTTGATAGGTTGGGGGCACGAAAAGTTCTTTTGCCTGCAATCGTTGCTCTAGCAATAGGGACGATGGGGTTTTCACTGATGCAACCCAACCCGGTAAGTTTTTATACAATCTTCTTTTTTACTGCATTTTTTGGGGCGGGGACGCTACCGATCACGTGGTCAAAAGCTATAGTGAATAATTTCAATAAACATCGAGGTTTGGCTCTCGGACTAGCTCTGACTGGTACAGGTTTTTATGGTTATTTGGCACCTGCTTACATACAGGCTTTCATCAATAATTTTGGGTGGCGCTGGGCTTATGTTGCGGTTGGTATATTGCCGCTTCTTTTCTCGCTTCCACTAGCGCTCCGTCTTTTTCATGATAAAAAAGAGGAAGCCGCATTGGAAAGGTCGGCACAAACAAGTTCTTGGATACGTATCCTAATAATCGGGTTCGGATTAGCGATGGTTCTATTTGTCTCCATGACGTGGACGATTATTAATCTGGGGCCTATCCAGGTGATTGTCTTGATGCTCTGTTTCTTACTATTATATCTTGTTTATGTTTACATGGGTGCGAAAGGCAAAGCCGATATGGCTGTGGATATGCCTGGTCTTACCTTAAGAGAAACTTTTGCTGATTATCGTTTGTGGATAATATTGTTCTCTTTCCTTCTCTTGGGCGCTGTTGTTTCCGGAATTATTGCGAATTCAAAATTTATTCTTTTAGACAAGGACTACACAGTATCTCAGGCGACAAGTTTTTTTGTTGGTTTTAACTTAATCGGATTATCGGTAATTTTCGGGCGCTTCTTAGGGGGGTGGTTGGTAGATCATTTTTGGGCACCGATGATAGCCTTTGTCTTCATGAGTGTGCCTGCCATTGGATGTTTTATTCTCATGCAAGATTATGGTCTCGCTATGAATGCGTTAGCGCTAATTTTAGTGGGCCTAGCGGCAGGCGTCGAATTTGATATGATGGCTTATTTGACCTCACGTTACTTTGGTATGAAATCTTATGGGCGAATATATGGTATTGTTTACGCTGCCTTTGGTTTGGGCTCTGGTACATCACCTATAATATTTAATATTATTCGCGGTGATAATGCGGATTACTCCAACGTTTTATCTTTTGCTGCCATTGGCTTCATTATTGGTGCGACCTTGCTCCTGTTTCTGGGTAAATATCGTGATTTTGAGACTAATTAACCGGCTTTGCCTAAAAATATAGTTAGTATCCTGACGCAAAGCCTTGGGGCTTAAAGATGAGAAACATTGATTATTTTTGGGAGTCTGCGGCCCAGCTAACATCGTTTGGCCCCTTATACCTTAGGGCTTTGTTGAGTGATAAGAATAACAGTTTTTAGCGCAATTTAGTCAAGCAAATGAGATAGTCCGAGATAGACAGTGGTGAAAACACAGTTACTTCATAGGTTTAACTTGGCTTAGGCAGTTGAAAAATTGGTACCTTGCACAGACACTGAACCCCGTATTATCCGCATAAGCTGAGAAAGAGCCATAAATATAAGGTTTTAAGGGGATAAATAAAAAAAACTACAAGTTTAGGAGATGGGTAAGGGGTATAGAGAGATAAAAAATGGTGTCCACACAGGGGGAGCCCATCATCTTGAATATCTAATCGTTACAATGATTTAGGCGTTCGTGCAAGACGTTTGCTAGGCAAGAAAGACGCGTTTTGTTAGGCAGGCTAGCGGATTAAAAATATCCACAACATGCCATTTGTAATGACAGGGATTATGGTTTTAATTTGTATCAGTTATGGGCACTCATTTATCTTCTCCATATTATGATAACTAAGTCATAGCCGAATTCCGTCACTTCGCTCAGTATACCGATGAATACCACCACCGCCGATAACTCGCCTTTGATATTCGTGCACTAAGTCTAGGCATGAACATTAGCGTAATTAATGAAGCTAGGCGTAATATCCCAAAGTCACAATTTAGTACTGGTAACTCTCGGAAAGGTTATATTGAAAAGGGCCTCACATTGTCGCGGGTAGCCTAGATGATATTTCGATAATTTTTTCGCGCAACCATGCGTGCTCCAGGGACTTATTTGTAGATTCGTGCCAAAACAAAGAATAGTCGTAGCTCTCCATTTTAAAGGGCGGAGGACAAAAGGCAAATGCCTTCATAACAGAACTGCTGAGCCGTGCTGGCAATGTCGTGATAAGGTCAGTCCCCTGCATAAATCCAGCAACTTCTGAATAGCTTGGAACTGTCACGACGCTGCGGCGTTTGAGGTTGACTTCGTTCAACGATATGTCCGTGTAGTTCACATCTGATGCTGAAAACATGACTCGTATATGTTTCGAGTCAAGGTATCGCTTCAAAGTATTAGGCGCGCGCCTGATGTGAGGGTCATAGTAACACACCGCTGTATCCTTTGTAAGAACGCGCGTGCGGATGTCCGCATCGTTTAATGTATTATTGGGGGACAGCATCAGGTCAAATTCGTTTCTACGTAAAGCCGTGGTTATATCTGCGTAGTGATTAGAGACAAAGTCCAGCCTCAAATTAGGCGCGGTTTTCAAGACCTCCTTGTGCAAATCAATCAAAAATGAGGAGAGATCCAAATCCGTCAAGCCAATGACAATCGTTCCTTCTAAAAGACTGGGGTCGAAAACATTATCTTCCACGAAAGTCTTCATGGCATTCAATGCAACTTTTGCATTCTCGTATATCTTTGATGCCCGCGTTGTTGGGACAATCCCTCTACCGGCTCTTACAAATAACGGATCTCTACAAACTTCACGCAAGCGTTCCAGTCTATGGCTCAGTGTAGACGGGTTTTGATTTAGAGTTTTTGCCGCTTTCACGATAGACCTGTGTTTGTATATTGTGACGAAGGTTAGCAATATGTCTCCATCCAGACTTAAGTGATGCATTTTTTGCATCTAATACCTCCATAAAATTCAATTGATTCACTATTAGAATATCCTAAGGCTTAAGTACAGAGTAGGGAATTTCTATCTTTAACAATAGAGCTCGCACAATAATCAGAAGCTCCCGTTTCTAAAACAACAAGAAAAACGCGTAACTCACGATTTTGGAAAAGAGGGAATCCATGAACTTAATTAACAAAAAAATGCATGCCTATAGAGGCCGTGCGCTTCTAGGCTCCGCTGTGATTGCACTTCTTAGCACCAGCCATACCTATGCCAACGAGACGCTAGCTGGTCAAAACGCGCCAATCGCCACCAACCCCCAAACCCCCGTAATGATGGCCCAAGTCAGTGTTGATGAGACTGAAGTTTTACAGACAGGCTCAGACGCTGCTGATGACGCTGATGAAATCGATACGATTGTCGTCACAGGCTCGCGTTTGCGCAACAATGCGTTTACCAGTGACCTCCCGGTGCAGATTATTTCTGCGGAAGAATCTTTAGATTTGGGTCTCAATAGCACAGCAGAGCTCATCAAGCGCTCATCCCTGTTGTCAGGATCCCCCCAGAACGATGGCACGCAATCTCTGACTGCCATTGGCGGCTCGAGTGTAAACGGCGGTAATGGTACGAATACACTCTCCCTACGCGGTCTTGGGGAACAGAGAACGCTCGTTCTCTTGGATGGCCGTCGTCTTTCGCCCTCGGGTAACCGGGGCGGCCTTTCCGCGCCAAATATCAGCGTCATTCCTTCCTCAATACTTTCCGGTGTTGAAATCTTGAAAGATGGGGCCTCATCCATCTACGGATCTGACGCTATTGCAGGCGTTATCAACAATATTACCGTTAAAGACAGCGATGTAAGCTCAGTCAGCGTTTTTGGAAGTTTGCCTGAAGCGGGCGGCGCAGAAAGTTTTCAAGTAAATGGACGGTTCAGCAAAACCTATAACCGGGGTAATTTCAATATCGCCGCTCAATATGACCGCGAAGAAAGGCTGAGGACAGGACAGCGTGATTTTACGGATTGCCGGGACCCGCGCTACTCTGATCCTGACACAGGCCGCATTGTAGATGCCGTCGACCCGGCGACCGGGGAGACAATCTGCCAAAGCTTTGGCAGTAACAACAGGTTTTTCATTTTCCGGTTTGATAATGTTAATGCCGGCCCGTTCAACGACGTCAACTCGCTTAACAATCGATTTGCCGGTCTTTACATTCCCGACCCGGATGGAACAATAATCGGACCGGGCCAAGATGAGCTGCGGCCCATCCTCCCTGAATTTGCCCGAGTCGGTGTATTCCGCCTCGGCGTTACAGACCCGAATGTGAGCTTTGGACCCAATAGCGGTGATTTTGCTTTGTCAACTCAATCCTTGGCATTGTTACCGCAGACCTCTCCCTTTATTCAAAACGGGAATGCTCAAAATCCGGAGGAGCGAATTAGTCTTTTTTCAAATGGGTCTTACGAGCTTACGGACACTGTCGAAGCTTACGGCCAAGTGTTATTCAACCAAACAGAGACGCAGGTCAATTCCTTCCGCTATCTGTTTGCTAACCTTGATGCATTTTCGCCGGTCAATACCGTCGGACAACGACTGAGGGATGCAACTGACAATGATCTTTCAGGATCAGTCGGATTCAATATTATCCGTCCCTACTTCTCAGATAACCGAACAGATTATATAAATGCAGTTGCCGGATTAAAAGGCGATTTCGGAAGCTCTTTCAAGCCCCTAGATGGCTGGCGCTGGGATATTTATGGCCAGTTTGGCCGATCAGATGCAGACTATACTTCAAACTTTACACGGCAGGACCGACTTGAACTTGTTACAGGCCGTGGAAATCCATCTGCATGTGATCCGGCGGCAAGTTTGGACGCGGTTACAGGTCAGCCTAATACTGCCAATGTTTGCGATGGTATAAGTATCCCGTTTTTATCGCCGCGCATTCTACGAGATAGTGTGTTTACCGCTGAAGAAGAAGACTTCCTTGAAGGCGTTGAGACAGGCAATACGAGATATGATCAGCTTGTCTTGGAAGGCTTTATGGACGGGACGCTTTTCAAAATGCCTGCAGGCGACGTCTCCGCTGGGTTTGGTTTTCACCTGCAAAAAGACAAAATCAATGACACGCCAGGCCCGAATGCGCTCGCAGGAAACAATCATAACTTCTCAAGCGCGTCGCCGACTGTTGGTGACACCAGTCTTGTTGAAGGTTTTTTCGAGCTTGGTGTTCCACTCCTTGCAGATTCGCCATTAGCAAAACGTTTGCATCTGACTGGGTCTGGCCGGGTTACAAAACAAAGTGAGTTTGATAAAGCGGAGTTCACCTACAAAATTGGGGGAGCTTGGGACCCAATTGATGATATAAGATTTCGGGCGTCTTACGGTACGTCCTACCGCGCACCGGCTCTGTTCGAATTGTTCCAAGGTGGTACTGTATCATTTGGGTCCAGTGATCCTTGTGCCAACTTACAAAGATCGAATCGACCTGCAGAGGAGTTGGCTATTCTGTCGAGCAACTGTGCTCTGTTCGGTATCGGGGATGATTTGATGCCTACGATCAATCTGGAGACTCAAAATACGGGTAATGATTCAGGGACGTTGAGGGCGGAAACATCAACGGCCTTCAACGCGGGTGTCGTTATCCAGCCGTCTGTGCTGGGCGTAGATTTGTCATTTGCTGCAGATTATTTCGAGATTGATATCAACGATCAAATTGGGACAATCGGGAGCTTCCAAATTCTCGAGCGTTGTTTCACCAACGAGGCTTTCGCAACTCTTGCCGATTTGCAGAATGATAAGTTCTGTGCATTGCTGGGCCCGCGCAACGCCCTTAACGAGCTAGAGTTCGTGGTAAACGGCCAAATCAATATCGCGAAACAATCATCCCGCGGGATTGATTTCCAAGCGCGTGCTGGTACTGATATTGGCGGATATAATGTCAACTTCAATAGCCAAGTAACGTATCAACTGGAAGATTTCATCGACGAAGATGAAGCCACCAGTGATGTCGATACTGAAATTAACCGCCTTGGTCTCGGTCTTCGCCCTCGGATGTCTGGTACCGCGAATTTGAGCGCCCGAAAAGGAAATTGGGGTGTGTTCTGGGGCGTTAATGTGGTGGGGGCGTCTGATCAGCGCCGACGGCTGGATGAGCTTCCCAATAACGGTTTCAATGAAGGGGAGGTTGCAAGACAAATTTTCACAGAGCCTTACCGTTTCCTCGGGCCACTAAGCCAGGATACGCGCGTAGAGTTCTATCACCGACACACGGGATCCGTGAGTTATGATATGCCAGAGAAAGGAATGACTCTCCGTGCTGGTGTTTCGAATGTTTTCGATGCAGATCCCCCGACGGTTGGTTTTGGCGTTCGCAGGGTCGGTACTGCGGCCGGTGGATACGAGCTCAAGGGGCGAAGCTTCTTTGCGAGAGCCACAAAACGATTTTAGGATAAAACAAAACCTTAAGGCTGCGCGGCTAATCTGCGCGGCCTTTTTCGATTTGTAATCTCATGGGTTTAATGCGTCTCCGGGACCAGATCAAAATGTTAGACGTAGCATGATTTTTGGTATTATCCTCGCTGACGAGGTGTCCGATCCTAGACTGGGTATTGTGTAAATTTTACAATCCCTTAAACTCCAGTATAGAGCAGTCGTGATGTTTAACTAACGCTCGTTTGTACTCTCACTTTTGCATTTATCTTATAAGATAATAATGGAGACCCGCATGAAAAAAACGCTTTCGATAAGTACGGCTCTGATCTTTTCAGCGGTCTTTCTCATGGCTTGCGGGCCTTCCGCTCAGAATGAAACGGCTAACAAGCCCAAAGAGATTGCGGATCAAACAATCGACACTATTGCGCCGCAGGATATTTTAGATGGAGCCTGGAGCGAGACACAAACGAGTGCTATTCTCGATAAAACGATGCGACTTCGATTTCCCTATGATGATAGTCTTTTGAGCCCAAATGAGAAAGCGGCGGCGTCCGAATTAATGGCAGCGGGCGCGCGCCTCCATACGCTCTATTTGGACCAACGCCATCCACAAGGCCGTATTGCCGAGGCTGTTTTAGAAAATGTTTCCCGCCAAGATTTGAAGGATGTGTTTCGTATCATGAAAGGCCCCACCGCGACGACACTGGATAATAAACGCGTAGAATTTTTAAACGTAGTTGCTGAAAGCGCGGCAAGGAACGTATATCCCTTGGGAACAAAGCGATCGGAGATGGATGAATATTTCGCCGCTAATCCCGACAAAAAAGATTCGCTCCTGCATTTGCGGTCCGTGGTCAGAGCCGCCACTGAAAACAATAGAGCTGCGGCCTTGGCGACATTGGACGCGCGGCCAACCTTGGAAACGCTACATCCCAATCTACGCGCCTATATCAGCGGGGCCGATACTTATTTTGCTCTGCCATATTCCGTCGCCTATGCCGACGATATTTTCTTCATCTATGACAGGTTAAATGCCGCGGCGGACTTGACCCAAGCGAGCGATATTGCCTTCTCCCGCTATTTACGGGCTCGCGCCCGAGATATTCTGGCTGATGATTATGATGGGAGTGATGCGGCCTGGGTGACAGGCCAGTTTACAGGTAATCTGAATGCGCAAATTGGCAGTTACGAGACCTATGATGACTCACTCTACGGGGTGAAAAGTTTTTTCAGTCTCTCACTTCTGCAACGGGATAAACCCAAGAGTGATGAGCTTGCAGAGGCCATAGGCGATATCCAAGCTATTGAGGATACTCTGCCATATACCGCCAACAAAAAAGTGCGCAGCAATATTCCGGTTGGCGTTTATAACATCATTGCTGATTACGGACAGGCACGCGGTACCAACACCGCGACAATCCTGCCCAATGAGGGCCACTTATCGCGCCAATATGGCCGCACCATTTTAATACGCTCAACCGTACTGAGAAACCCCGAAATTTTTGCCGAAGCCTTAAAGGGATTCGAGGCAGCTACGGCTGGGAAACATAAAGGAGACCTCGGTCTTAATGGTAATTTTTACCGAACGCTCTGGCATGAAATTGGTCATTATCTGGGGCCAGACCAAACGAAAGCGGGCGGAGACATCGACGCGGCGTTGCAAGACAGCGCAGACCTTATTGAAGAAATGAAATCCGATCTAATTTCTTTGTTTTCGGCGCGTCAACTCCATGCCGAAGGAGCTTACACCGATAAGCAACTTCGGTCCATTTATGCTTCAGGCATATTGCGTGTTTTGCAGAAAAACCGCCCGCGCCGTTCACAAGCTTACGGCACCATGCAACTGATACAATGGAACTGGTTTATAGATAAAGGTCTGCTTAAGTTGGAAAACGGTAAGATGGTTATTGATTACGATCGTTATCCTGAGTCTGTGGATAGTCTACTCAAAGAAATTCTAGATCTCCAATTTCAAGGTGACCGTGATGCAACCCGGGCTTTCGTGGATAAATGGACGAATTGGGATGATGACCTACACGGCGTCATTGGCGCTGCAATGAAATCCCAAGAAGGATCACGTTACCGACTCGTGACATATGAGGCGCTTGGCGAATAACTAAATCGCATGCCCGGATAACGGCGAATACCGTAAACCATATAGCTGATAAGCCAGAGACCCCTCATCCCTATATTCAAGGCGCGGGTCGCGACGCCTCATCAATGTGCAACGCAATAGAAGCCAAACCCAGCTTCCAGTATCATGTCGCATAGCGTCCAGCGCAATATCGAAAAGGGTTAATATCTCGGACAGAAGCGTCTGATCTGAATAAAAATCTTTCATCGGACGGATACGGATCTGAGTATGCTATCTTTAGCGCTTTGGAGACAGTTTGCGATAGCAAAATATTCAATCCAGTGGATTGAATATAGGCGTAAAAGTCCACGGCAGTGGCGTAGTGCCCCCAAAAGGGCGGTTCGCTTTATCTTGCTAAAGCTCTTTTCGCATCCATATCTCT
>ENA-ORXM01001528-ORXM01001528.1-marine-metagenome-genome-assembly--contig:-NODE-1528-length-31957-cov-4.246142_pt1 | contig 31957 bp, 26 predicted proteins | sample MGYA00237867_ERZ511480 | MGnify/ENA primary metagenome ERZ511480 (study PRJEB26309, sample SAMN06266103) | marine metagenome | isolation source: Algal blade | place: United Kingdom:Sidmouth, United... | reverse complement strand
CATACTGGTGAAAGTTCAAGTTCAAGTGTCAAGTTCAAATACAAGTGTCAAGTTCAAAGTTCAATCGCTACTTCGTAGCTGTTCAAGGACAAATGCAAATACAAAAATCAAATACAAATGCAAATGCAAAGTTTAAGTTCAAATGTCAACTATAAAGACTCAAAAAATATGGATGAAGGTTCTCAATGTAATCTATTGCCGTAGCGCTCCAGGGGTCTGGGCAAATTCTTTCAACATTGAACACTAAACCAACTATTTCCCACGCTTCGCTTTTTTCCGTTTCTCCCGTTCTTGGGCATCGATTACGGCCACGGCCGTCATATTGACCATTTCATCAACACTTGCGCCCAATTGCAGAATATGTACGGATCTTCTTAGGCCGACCATTATAGGACCTATGGAATCTGATTTATTCAGTTCCTTTAACAATTTATAGGTAATGTTGGCAGATTCCAGATTCGGAAAAATCAGGGTATTCACCCGTTTGCCCGCCAGTTTTGAAAATGGAAATTGGCTCTGCAACAATTCCCTGTTCAGAGCGAAATCGGTCTGTATCTCACCATCGACCACAAGCTGGGGATTGTTTTCATGCAAGATATGTACTGCTTCGCGCACCTTTTTGGCGTTCGGATGGCTCGATGAACCAAAATTAGCATAGGACAACAGCGCTAATACAGGATCAAACCCGAAGGTCGCCGCAACATTCGCAGTGTTTTGGGCGATTTCGGCCAGTTCTTCGGCATTCGGGTCGATATTGATCGAAGTATCCGCCAAGAACAAGGGGCCCATGTTCGTAATCATAATATTCACGGTAGCCACCTTCTTTACGTTGGAGGCCCTTCCTATTACTTCGAAAATGGGTTTTACTACTGTGGGATATGCCCTCGAATAGCCTGAAATCATTCCATCGGCATCGCCTTCGAGCACCATCATTGCGCCATAATAGTTACGCTCTCGCATCTTGATCTTGGCACTATAGAGGGTCGTGCCACTTCGCTTTCTACTTTCCCAGAATTTGGTGGCATAGCGAATATGCTTTTCGTCGAATTCATTTGAAGCGGGATCTACAATGGTAATATCGGCATCGAACTCCAGCTCCTTTTTGAGTTCGAGAATAATTTCTTTTTTTCCCAAAAGTATGGGTTCCGCAATACCTTCTTCATATACGATCTGGGCGGCCTTCAGCACATCAAGGTGATCGGCCTCGGCGAATACGATACGTTTACTTTTCAGCCTTGCCCGATTGTGCAATAAGCGCACGACCTTATTGTCATTACCCGAACGTTGTAAGAGTTCCTCTTTATACTTATCCCAATCTTCGATGGGGTTTTTGGCGACCCCGCTTTCCATGGCCGCCCTGGCGACTGCTGGAGGGATTTCGGAAATCAACCGTTGATCGAAAGGTTTTGGAATGATGTATTCCTTTCCGAAGGTCAGGCGCGTTTCTCCGTAAGCGATGTTGACCTGCTCGGGCACGGGTTGCTTTGTTAGGTCGGCCAAGGCCTTAACGGCGGCCATTTTCATTGCTTCGTTGATGGAAGTCGCACGCACGTCAAGGGCACCCCTGAAAATAAAAGGAAAGCCCAATACATTATTGACCTGGTTCGGATGATCAGACCGCCCGGTGGCCATAATCACATCCTTTCGGGTCTTTCGGGCCAAATCGTAATCGATTTCCGGATTCGGATTCGCCATCGCAAAGACAATCGGATTTTTCGCCATGGAATTCAACATCGCAGGCGTTAGGATATCGGCGATAGATAGGCCGATAAAGACATCACAATCTTTCACCGCCTCTGCCAACGTATTTATCTTACGAGCTGTTGCAAACTCCAGCTTCGATGCCGACAGATTTTCGGCATCCTTTCGAATGACCCCTTTACTATCGAGCATCACGATATTTTTTGCCTTTGCCCCAAAAGCCTTGTACAGTTTTGTACAGGAAACTGCCGCCGCACCGGCCCCACTGATAACGATCTGTACCTCTTCCATTTTCTTCTCGGCCAGCTCAAGCGCATTCAAGAGTGCGGCAGCCGAAATGATGGCCGTGCCGTGTTGGTCGTCATGCATCACGGGGATATCAAGTTCCTCTTTTAATCGACGCTCGATTTCAAAAGCTTCGGGAGCCTTGATGTCCTCCAAATTGATTCCGCCGAAGGTCGGGGCAATCATTTTTACGGTCTGCACAAACTCGTCGATATTCTCGGTATCGACCTCGATATCGATACCATCGATATCGGCAAAAATCTTGAACAATAGGCCTTTGCCCTCCATCACGGGTTTTGAGGCTTCGGGACCGATGTTACCCAAACCCAAGACCGCGGTTCCGTTGGAAATAACGGCTACAAGATTACCTTTTGAAGTATACTTATAAGCATTGTCCTTATCCTTCGCAATCTCTAGACAAGGTTCGGCCACTCCGGGTGAATAGGCCAGGGCCAAATCACGCTGTGTAGCATACGGTTTGGTCGGAACGATTTTTATTTTGCCCGGTTGCGGCTTGGCATGATAGACGAGTGCCTCTCTGCGGTTTTTTTCTTTGGCCATAGTGTAGCTAGGTTTTGGAACGCAAATTTAGGGGTATTCTTCGGAAAAAAGGTTAGGGACCGTTTTGAAATGTGCAAATGATTTTTTCTTTACTGCCTTACGAGACGTAGGACTACATTAATCGGAAAGTCATAAACTTGTTTCAATGAGAAAGACCGTGATAGATAAGCTTGAAAATTCAGCCTTATGGAGCTTTTTCTGTGGCTTTTTTTGAAGATTATCAGGTTTTTTTACAATCTAGGAATAGCTTTCATCGAATTTATACTATACCGTTTAACCTCCCATATTTTCATGAAATCAGGCATCGTCTTGATATAAGGATTGTATCGATTTACGTTGAAAAAGTATTAAATTCAACACTCAAAGGAAGGATATGAGGTATTGTCCTTATATCCAAATAGTTGCCAGTAATAATGAAAAAAAATTTAAACTTTAAATATCACATCCTACTTTTCTTTGGATACGTGTGGTATCTAATGCTTGAAGGACCAATAAATTTACAACTTGAATATTTTTCGTTGTCTTTACTGTATAAAGGTTTTTTATCTAACTTAATTCTACTTCTTCCACTTCTAATCTTTTTGACTTTTCAATTGTTAAAACTCAATCTAGAAAAATACTTAACCGCAAGGAATAAAAAAATATTTCTTATTCCCGTTACCTATTTACTATTTATTATAGCAATGAATTTTAGCGCATTTAAAACTGCAATTTCTCTTGATTTTATTTTTTTTGTTTTTGGACTTTGTTTGGTAGGTTTTACTGAGGAATTTTTATTTAGAGGAATTCTATTCCCTAATCTTTCTAATGGATTTTCATCCATATATCTTGGAGCGATTACATCTTCCTTTTTATTTGGAATAACTCACTTTATCAATCTTATTAATAATTTCGAATACATAAATGAAATCACTTTTCAGGTAATTTCTTCTTTTTGCTTTGGAATATTAATGTGTGGCGTTCTTTACAAAACGAAAAACCTAATTATTCCTGCATTAATTCACTCCATTTATAATTTACAAGCTATGATTAGAACGTTTAATGGAATTAGAAAAAACCAAATACCATTATCAGAAAACAAAGAGATTTTTCATCCATCAATTTGGGAACTTCTAAATCAAGAATTAATGTTCAATTTGTTGTGTTTGATAACTGGAATTGTACTGATTTATATAGAAAACAAAAAAGAAATGCGGGAAATTACTACTGGCAACAATGCCTAAACGTAATGCGGTCTCTTGGGCAAAACCGAAAGGTCTGTGTATATTTATAAGGTCGCTAAATCTTATGGATTTAGCTTTGGAAAAGAAAAAATAAATCAAAACAATAAGCTTTAGCTTCGTGCGTAGACGGAAACGAAAAGTTTCCTTGCCTCCGCACTACGCTTAGCCCAACCGTTGTGCATAATTAGAAAAACTCTATGGAAATAATACTTTATTCAATTTTATACATATTCCTTTATTTTGTTGCATTTATTCTTTTTTTTATTGTTTTAACAATATCACTCGGAAGCCTTTACTCATTCGTTAGCGGAAAAAAACAAATAGAAATTGAAAAAAATGTAGTCAATATAAACAATAATTATTTTGCCATAGTAATGCTATTTATATCTATTGGGTTACCATATTTCTCTTTTAATAGTTTGTTTAATTATAGTCCGCCTTTCATTCCATCCAATAATAAAGTTATAAGTGCTGATAATGTTGATAAAAGACTAACGGAACTTCAAAACAAAGAAATTTATATTCAAAAGACTTTAAATAATATTGACGACTTAACGATTAATGAAATATCAGAAGAACTTACTAATATTCTAAAATATCTGAACGAATTAAAAGAAGAATCCATAAATCAACAACAGATAATAGAACAACTGAATATCAAAAGAATTAATGAAAAGCAGAAAACGGATGAGTTAATAAAAAAGAGTCAAGAAGTTGAAAAATTAACAGAACCTCAATTAGATGCTTTTAAATACTTGATTACTCAAAATTCTAATGAACAAAATGACAAGTCTTTTTGGTTTGGTATTTTGATTTCATTTCCATTAGGAGTGTTTGCTTCAATTATTGCGAATACATTATGGGGAAGGTTAAATAGGAAAAGAAAATAACTATGCACAACACTGTATATAATTTATTGCTGGCTTCTCGCCTACTTACGAAAGTCCTCGCGGACTTTCTTGGTCGGTAATTATTTACTAAACTAGTTGCTTAAACCACGCAACAACCCACATACAAATACGTTGTGTGCAATTTGAGAAAATTGGATATTATACCAATTTTTGGTATATTTGAGCTAAATCAGTACTCAAATGAACAAAAACACATCAGTATCACTCGGAAGTTATTTCGACCAATTTGTGCAAAGTAGTATAAGTGAAGGACGGTTTAAAAACGCTAGTGAAGTTATACGTGCAGGACTGAGACTTTTAGAGGAAGAAGAAAGTAAAGTTTTTGCATTGAAAAAGGCCATTCAAGAAGGAATTGACAGCGGAATTGCTCACGACTTCGACCCAAAACAGCATCTTGAGTCCCTAAAAGCCAAAAAGCGCTCGAATGGCTAAATATAAACTGACCAACAAAGCCGTTGAGGATTTATCTAAGATTTGGGATTATACATTTGAAATTTGGTCGGAAAAACAAGCGGACAACTATTACGCTGGACTAATTTCTAATTGTCAAGAAATTGCTGAAAATCCAGATTTAGGGAAAAACTACAAAGGAATATCAAAGCAACTGCTTGGATTAAAAACAAACCGACACATAATATTCTATAGAACTTCCAGCAATGACTATGTTGAAATAACAAGGATATTGCACGAGAGAATGGACTTAAAGAAAAGAATTACCGAATGAAAACTGCACACAACAAAAGTAACCGTTGCACAAGGATCATTTTCAGGAAGCTATCAATAAAGCCACTGAATATACTTCAAAAGCCGATATTTGGTATGTTTGTGATATAAATGGTGAAAGAGTTTTCGGTTTTGCTCTACTACACTATCTGAATAAAACCATTCCCGAGATTACAAGACTTTCGAATCACTCTAATAACTACATTATTCGTTCATTAGGGGCAGGAGTACACAATGCCGTTAGAAAAGGGTTGGACAAGCAACATGTAACTACTGTATTTTTAATTCTTATTTCAATGGCAAATACCAAGGATAAAGAACTCCCTCAAATCTATGTTTTGAATAAATTGCCAGTAACTGATAACTGCGCACATATTAAACCTAATCGATGGAAACCATATTTAGAATTTTACTTTTTATTACCGGGGGAATAAATGTGCTACCATCAATTTTGGCATTTTCGCCCGATAAACTGTCAAAATCGTACGGAATTGAAATACCAGATGTAAACTTTGAGCTATTGTTGCGGCACAGAGCGGTTCTATTCGGAATAGTGGGTGGAATTCTGATTTATTCGGCAATTTCTAAAAAACATTACTCGATTTCCGTAATTGTTGGGCTCACAAGTATGGTTTCATTTATCGTATTGTACTTTCTAATGAATGGAATCAATGCCGAATTACAAAAAATAATGCAAATCGACTTCGTCGCGGTATTAATTTTAATCGTTGGATTCGTCTTATACAAGTTAAAAGTTTGATTTACTGAGTTTTAGAGCGAGAAATACAAATTACGCCCCAGCGCCTTTTGAAACATTCAACCGCATGGCCAAAATTGCGGAAACGATAAAAAATGCACCTGCAAAAAGAATGGCATTTACAGCGTTTCCACCTAAGAGGTATTTATAAATGGGGCCGAATGTCAGGGTTTCGATACCCATAGGAATCACGATCATCATGTTCAGAATACCCATATAGACTCCTCTTCTTTCTTGGGGTACTACTTTTGATACCATCGTATAAGGTATACCCATCATCGCTGCCCAGCCAATTCCGAATAGCACCATCGGTGCCAAGACCAATAACGGATCTTGAATAAAAGGAATGGTAAAAAGGGCCAAACCGGTACCGACCAAACTTAGGGCGTATATTTTTTTTCCGCCATATTTAAGCGTAAGTGGTACCAAAGCTAGCGCGACTACCATCGTAACGATATTATAGGTCAGACTCATTTGAGCGGACTGTGATGCCGCTTCTGAAGTGGAATAGCCAAGGGTCAATTTAAACAAGGGCGTTATGTATTGCCAATAAATAAATAGGGCGTACCATTGAAATAGGTAAACGGCACCAATTTTCCACATGAATGGTGGCATTTCTTTTATCGCTTTGGCGATTTCGTTAAATGGCTTCGCTATGCGCTGGCCAAGCGGCAAGCTTTTGTTATGGTTAATTTCGGCCAGTTCTTCCGCGGTCGGAGGAATTTCGGGCGTTTTAAAAACGGACCATAGTATGGTAGTGATAGATAGAATTCCCCCGATATAAAAGGAGTAATACAGCCATTTTGGAATCTCGCCCGCAACTTCGACCGAATCTCCACCGAACAAATACTGAAACAATACGATCGAACCATTGGCCAATAGTATGCCGGCACCGACGAAAAGGCTCTGCATTTGATAGCCCATACTCAATTGCTTTTCGGGAAGTTTATCGCCCACAAAAGCGCGATAGGGTTCCATGGCCATATTGTTGCCCACATCTAAAATCCAAAGTAAGCCAACAGCGAACCAAAGTACTGGGCTTGTCGGAAAAGCGAACAAACATAGACTTCCGATAATCGCCCCGATTAAGAAATAAGGCTTTCTCCTACCCCATTTCGGTGACCAGGTTTTATCTGACATGGCCCCGATAATCGGCTGAACTATCAAACCGGTTATAGGGCCTGCTATATTCAGAATGGGCAACATTTCTTCGGGAGCTCCCAGATATAAAAAAATGGGGTTAATGGCCGTCTGTTGTAATCCGAAGCTATATTGAATCCCCAAAAAGCCGACATTCATGTTGAAAATCTGCCAAAAACTTAGGGTCGGTTTCTTAATTGTATCCATCTGTCTCGAAGTTTGGTTGCATAACTAACTGCTTCTCAAGATAGCATTAATAATTAGTGTTCGAGAAAATCTTAACAGTAAAACCGGAGTATACTCAAACGAAAACGTTTGAGTATCATAGGTAAGACCATATTGTCACCCTGAGCGCAGTCGAAGGGCTTGGGAACATGAATGCCCTTCGACTGCGCTCAGGGTGACATTTTAGAGAATGCTTATAATTATTTCAAAAACTCAATATTTCGCTTTAGGCCCGAGAATTTGGTGCGCTTAACGGCAGATTTCTGGAATACTTTTTTAAAAACATCCTCAGTAATTTCTTCCCAGTCCTTTTTAGTCATCTCCAACAAATCAGGGTGTGGATTGAATAGCGGTTCACGATGGGGCTTTGAAAATCGGTTCCATGGGCATACGTCTTGACAGACATCACAACCAAAGGCCCAATCGTCGAACTGGCCTTTGAATTCCGTAGGTATTTCATTCTTCAGCTCTATCGTAAAATAGGAAATACATTTGCTGCCATCGACAACATAGGGTTCGACAATGGCCTCGGTCGGGCAGGCATCCATACAGGCGGTACAGGTGCCGCAATGGTCGGTAACCGGGGTGTCATATTCCAACTCTAAATCAACGATCAATTCGGCGATAAAATAGAACGATCCTACTTGTTGGGTCAGCAGGTTACTGTGTTTACCGATCCAGCCGAGTCCGCTTTTGGCGGCCCAGGCTTTATCCAAAACCGGTGCGGAATCTACAAAAGCGCGACCATGGACCTCCCCAATTTCTTCGGAGATAAAATTTTGTAGTTGTCTTAGTTTCGCTTTGATGACGTGATGATAATCTTGACCAAAGGCATATTTAGAAACCTTATACGTGTCATCTATCTGTTCTTTCTCAGTATAGTAATTCAATAAAAGGGATATTACGGATTTCGAACCTTCGACCAGTTTTGTAGGATCCAGCCGTTTGTCGAAATGGTTTTCCATATAGCCCATTTCGCCATGCATATTTTTGTTCAGCCATTTTTCAAGTCGCGGGGCTTCCTCTTCTAAAAATTCGGCCTTTGAGATTCCGCACGACAAAAAACCAAGGCGTTTGGCTTCGGTTTTTATGAGATCGGTATTTTTTTGGTTGTTGTTCACAGTCCTAAGATAGGACTATTCACCAAAATACGACATTTGAAAACATAAGTCTTGGCTGCTCTTTTGTTCTACGTGGAATTGAAGAGACTTTATCTATCTAGGCTGCTCATCCACATCGATACCTAACATGGCCTTGGCCAAGAATTCACGCGCTAGAAAACCGTTCGCAGGATGAATCTTACCCAAACGCGCGTCACGGAATAATCTTTCAAAGCCTGCCTTGCGCAGTAGACCGTAGCCACCCATGATATCCATGGCCTTGTCAACCACGCGCCATGAACCTTCGACCGAACGGCATTTGGTGGCGACTATTTTTACGCCCCATGCTCCACCATAGTCTTTGCCCTCACTCCATTCACGGGCGGTTGTGTCCAAATGGGGGCCGATACCCTCGATTTCCATAATCATTTCACTAACATGATGCTGTATGACACCATTGTAGGCCATAGATGGTCGATCAAAAGAGATGGATTTCTTTTTCGGTAGCTTCTCCAGAACTAAATCCAAAACACGTTGTGCTAGACCGTAATAGACATTTGCAAAACCCATCAAAGCCCAACAAAAAATACCAAGAACGAAACCATCCATACCTTTAAAGCCTGTAGGTAATTTTCTGACAATCAATGCATCAGGGACAAAAACCCCATTCAAGATGGTGTCATCGGAACGTGTGGCCCGCATGCCGAGAACATCGTCCCAAGTTTTTTTAATTTCATAATTTGCCGTATCCCTAGGCATAAATGCATGGATTACCATTGGGTTGTCAGGGTCGCTATTGTCTTGACCGTGAAAACCCAAATAATCCCATACGGGACTCAGGCTGCCGAACATTTTATGCCCAGTAAATTTATAGCCTCCATCCACTTTTTCGGCCTTGCAGGTCGAATAAATACCAGGCGAATCGTTTCCAGATTCACCGTGCCCTGCGGCAAATACTTTGCCCTTTCCAGCTTCTTCGAGAAGCCACTGGATTGAAGTATCGCCACCTCGCCATAAATCGGCGACAAGTCCTGTCCAATAAATGTGCATATTCAAAGCAACAGCTGTTGGTGCCGCATGGTAGGCTAGTTTTCTGGTCAAGGCCGTACATTCATCGAGTTTCATACCATAGCCCCCAAACTCCTCGGGTACTGCAATCAGCAAATATCCGGCTTCTTTGAGCTCATCAAAATCTTCCTGAAAAAATAAGTTGTTGGCATCGTAGTGTGCCGCTCGTTCTTCACACTTTTGAAAAATACCTTCCAAATTTTTTAAGAGTGTTTCTTTTTTGTTGGTTTGTGCCTCTATCATGAGTTTTATTTTAAATTTTACCTGGATGATTTGTACTTTTTACTTGTTAATCAATTCTTATTAATAAAGTCCAGCACCGCGCGATCTGCATCTTCTGGCTGCTCAAAGTACAGACCATGCGAGGAATTTTCCAGGGTTACCATGTCGCTGTTAGGGAGCAGGCGATCCAATTCTTTGGAAATCTCGATAAGCCAAGTGGGAGATCGGTCACCGACTAGCAACAGCACGGGAATCTCCAACCGTTTTATTTTAGCCTCATCCAAAGACAAAAAACTTTCCGTTAGAGCTGCTCCCCAGAGTTCTAGCAAGTTGTCCATCCATGCTTGCTTGCCCTCTGGTGGTACTTGGGCCAATCGAAAGTCATCCCCCAATACGCCCTGGAGAAAATGCTCCAGACCCGCTTCGTTCCTATCGGCTCTGAAATCATGTGCTGCAGGTCTGAGATTATCATCTAAAAATGCGCTGAAGCTCTCTTGACCTACTTCAGAATTTTCGCTCAGAGAGGCTGCAGGGGGTTCTCCGAGTACCAACGAATGCACCACCTCGGGATGGTCCAAGGCCATAGTCAGAGCCGTAAACGCACCGTAGGAATGCCCAACCAAATTTACCTTCTCAAAACCTAGTTCTTGTATCAAGGCGAATAGGTCATCAGCATGGATACGTACGGAATAATCGACCAAGGAATCAAATTTCTGCTCGTTGGGCCAGGCATATCGACGACTATAGGATACGACATGATAATCTTCCGAGTAGGGTTCCATACGTGAAACCCAAGCCCGATAGTCCCCAATGGTACCGTGAATAAAAATAAGAGGTTCGCCCGAACCTTGTTCAATATAGTGCAGTTCTTCCCCACGGATATCGACCGATTTCGGTTGGTCGACCGCCACTTTTTCAGCCTGGGGCTGAATAGCGGTGTTTTGCATTTTGCAAGCGAACAGCCCTAAAAATAAAAGTACTGCTAAAAACCATTTTAAAATTTTCATCGGAGTATTTTTTAGTGATTATTTGAACCTATAGTTTTCGCCAATTTATCTTTTTGAAAGCTCCACACATTATAATCGTCCATGGCCACGTGGACCATCATTATGGGTTTGGCCTCTCTACAGGCATAAAAACCAATAGAAACTATTGATAATATCAATCCATTTTTTCATAATCTTAATTAAGGTGCCCGGTTACCTAAAACAATCATTAAATGGAGGGGGAAGTATTTTGCCTTTTCCACTGGCGCATGCCCAAGTTGTCGACCACCATAAAAATATGAAACAAATAGCCTCAAAAATGTACTTTTTGCCTTTAATGATGGAACAAATGTTTCATCACGACTAGAACTGGCTGTCAAATGTCTTTTAGGCTAGACAAATACCTCTTTGCAAAAAACACTGACAGCTATAACAAGTAAGAACCACCCAAAACTTCTTTTAAGTTTTTCGTTCTTTATAAAGGCCGATAGATAAACCCCCATAAATATACCCGTTATGGAAATCAAAGTAAAAATCAATAGAAATGGCCAATTGATTTCCAAATTACCAACATCTCCCATAAAACCGATCAGCGATTTTAAGGCGATAATAAACAAAGAGGTAGCCACGGCTTTTTTAATCGGTAATTTGACTAAGAGGACCAGGGCAGGAATTATAAGAAATCCGCCACCTATACCCACGATACCTGTCAATATTCCTATAATAATACCGACACCAACTATCATGGGATAATTAAAGGTCATGGCGATCGTGCCCCTGATCGACTTTCTTTTTTTCCGCAACATGGAAATCGATGCGATAGTTATCAACACTACAAATAGGAGCATAATGCTCATGTTCTTGGTCAATACAAAACCTTCGATGGAAATCAATTCTTCAGGAATTACGGGAACCAAAACTTTCCTTGCGATATATACTGAAATAAAAGCAGGGATAGCCAAAACCAAGGCAATCCTAAAATCTATCAATCCTTTATTAAAATTCTTCAATGTACCTACCGAGGCCGAGGTACCTACCACGAACAACGAATATGCTGTTGTCGTAACAGGACTGATTTGAAAGAGGTAGGCAAAAATAGGAACGGCCATTATTGAGCCACCACTGCCCATCAAGCCCAATACGATTCCTATTATCAATGCTCCTATATACCCCAAAACCTCGATTGCTTCCATTTCACAACAAACAACTATTACTTCCCCTCTTTTATATACCCCCAGCCTAACTGTTGTTTGGCCACAATCTCATAAATACCATCGGGCACCGTAGTAACTCCTGGTATCAGGTCTCCTTTACCCTTCTTGTTTCTTTTCAAGGTGTTTTCACAGACAACGATAGAAACATTTTTATTATTTATGATTTTTCGAAGCGTCTCACCGGCAGCCGAAGAGTTGTTATCGACCATCTTATAAGCGCTGCTGTAAATGACCATTTCAAATTGGGAATCAGGATAACTCTCTGACATTAAACGTAAATGGCGAGCTGCGGATTTGTGAACCTCGATGTTTCCGCTAGTGACATCGAATACAACCTTTATTGGCTTTTCTTGTGCAAAGGCAATGTTCGTTATGAACAATGCCAATGCAATTATTATATAATTTTTCATCTGTAGCTATTTATTGGTTTTAAACATTAAATCGTGTTACCTGCAAAGATGTAACCGCATCCTCTTTTTTGTGCTTCGCCCAAGGCCCAAACCCCAGAGGGTACAATTTGTACTCCTGGAAGCACGGCCTTGATCCATTCCTTATAGACCTCTTTCGGATCAAGCCCCATTTGTTGTGCAACCGCACCGCTATAGACCGATATTGCAAGGTTACAAACACAGAACATCGCGCCTCTTGCCTGCATATCTTTAATTCCCTGAATCACCGGAAGTGGAAAATCGCCCTCTTGAGGCTCGTAGTACGGGTTTCTTTTATACGGACTGCCATCAGCCTGTTTTACGTGAAAAACCTCCCCTAACGGGTACTTTTCCCATAATACCGAGTTAAATGCAAATGGAATAGCGTCATGACGAAGTACCGTCATTGCCGTTATCTCACTATCATCGGCCCCGGTTTCGTTATGACTAAGGTAGAATGCCCAGTTCCAGATAATGGGAAAACCCTTATGTGGGTATGAACCATCATAAACGATGCGATGTTCTCCTTTGATTTTTTTGAACCAGTCTTCAGCCGAACTCATCTTTTTTTCATCAAAATTCGGCATGTTTGCGTGCAATGGGTTTGTGAACATTGATAGTGTGCTAGCTGTAGCACCGAGCATCATAGCGCCCATAAAGTTTCTTCTTGAATTTTCACTTTTTGTTTCCATCTGTATATATTTAATTGATTAATATTCGACTATCTCTTAACCCTCTTCTTTGTTGTGCCAACGCGCCAGCTGGTTCCTACGCTAAAAATGTCTGCAAGACATTTTCCTTACACTCGGCCCTATTTAGATTTAACAATATTGTATTCACTTTTATAATATTCTATGATTGGTAGAAAAGGTCCAATTTGATGTTGCCTTAGCGAAAATGTATCGGCATAAGGGGGGTATGGCGTTGATACCGGTTTCTTTTTGAGGTCGGGAAAGTCTCTTTCTCGATTTTTTTTGGTCGGCCGCCTTTGTCCGTTTATAAAACCGGCAACATCATAGGCTTCTTCATCGGTTAAAATTGGATTCTCGTAGGTCGTGCCATAGGGCATGTTCGCCTTTATGAATCTTGCCGCCGTAATCACGCGGGTCATTCCGGCACCATCGTTATAAGAACCCTTACCCCAGAGCGGCGGATATTCGTACCCATAACCCTCTTTGAATTTCACACCTTGACCATCTTTCCCATGACAAACGATACACTTTGCCTCAAAAACCGTCTTGCCTTTTTCAATATCGACCGCCCTATTGGGGATGTTGATTTTTACAAATCCTTGTCCGAAAATTTTTCCATTTTCAGGGGCGTATCTGCTGAGCCAGTTCATGTAGGCCAATAGCCCCTTCATTTCCTTGCCGTTCGGAGGCATGGTTCTTCCGTTCATGCTTCGCTCCATGCATCCGTTAATACGCTCTTCGATTGTCCCTATTTTATTCTCCCTTCCCCTAAATTGGGGGAAACGCTGTATTATTCCGACTAAGGGAGCTGCGTAAGCCTTTGTGCCCGACCAGAGATGACAATTGTTACAAGACAAATTATTTCCTGCATACATATTTCCCTTTTCTTCGCTATCAAGGCCAATATGTTTTGATGTATTTTGAAATAGGTCATAGCCATATCGTATCAATTCATTTTCCTTTGAATCGTCCAATTGAGAAATGTCATAACTAATACTGTAGCCTTCGCCCAAGGAACTTTCACTATCTTTTTCGGTCACTGGTTTGCCCAAACAATTCCACAGCAAAAAAAAGGATCCGATAAAGGGGATTATAAGAAGTCGATCCAGTCTTTTGATAGCACTTTTAATCTCAGTTTTATCGACTACTTTCATTCGCTTGTATTTAATTGCCACAAATAAAGGGTTCTCTCTAGAGGGGTCCGTTTTTAGGCTCTGTGCAATTTTATAACAAGATGATGTGTGGTGCTTTCACTGTACCGGCAAAGTCTCGCAGTATCAATGAAAAAAGCAATTCGGGTAGGACTATTTATGCAAAAGGAAGGCTTAAAATCAATTCAATTATCTCTTTTTCAATTACTTATGAATTGTACTGGGTGTAAAGCCGAATTCTTCCTTAAAAGCACGACTAAACCATGAAGGGTCATTAAAACCAACGCTGTATGCAACTTCCGAAATCGTCTTATCGGAATCGTGCAGCATTTCTTTTGCTTTCTTCAAACGTACCGATCGAATGAAAACAGCGGTAGATTTATTGGTTATGGACTTTAGTTTTCTATAGGTTTGGGATTCGCTCAAGTTTAAATTAAATGCCAACTGTTTTGGGCCAAAACCAGAATTTGGTAATTCTTGATGAATAATTTTAATGGCCTCTTGAAGAAATTGGGCTCCTGGATTTTTAGTTCGTGTTCTTAGAAAAACAGTCAGGCCGTCATCTTCAAACTTACCGATCATTTTCTTACGTAAGGTAATAAGTTGATCTAGCCTTGTGAACAATTCAGCCTTCTCAAAGGGCTTGGCTAAGTATGCGTCTGCACCATGTGACAGACCGGTTAGTCGATCTTTTTGTGTGGCCTTGGCAGTCAACATGATGATGGGAATGTGATCGGTTCGCTTATCAGATTTTAAGGTTTTACAGACTTCATATCCGTCCATAACGGGCATCATAACATCACAAATTATTACATCTGGCATTTCATTAATTGCTTTTTCGACACCAATTTCGCCGTTCTCTGCGTGAACCGTACGATACTTGCCTTCAAGCGAATTCTTCAAAAAGTAAACGACATCGGCATTGTCTTCCACTATCAGTGCAATTGGTAAATCACTTTTATCCGAAACTTCTGAATTCAGGTTTTCTTTGAATACATTGATTCCTGGTGCTTCAATTTTTCCATAAACTAAGTCGTGACTTTCTGCCGCCGTGGATATTGGCAAACTAATTATAAACTCTGTTCCCTCGCCCAAATCGCTTTTTACCGTAATATTACCGCCCATCAACTCGACGAAGTTCTTGGTCAATGAAAGGCCTATTCCAGTGCCTTCGCCATTTCTTGAAGTAGTTGCATCGGCTTGATAAAATCTATTAAAAATGTGCGGTAGGGCTTCCTTTGAAATGCCCATACCGTTGTCTTTGACCTTTATCAAAAGGCGTTTCGATCTATCTTCTGTTATACTGTTTAGATGTACGAAGATCTTATCCCCTTTACCCAAAAATTTGATTGCGTTTGATAAAAGATTAGATACAATGGCTTGTAGCTTGTTTTCGTCAACATCCATTATTATACTGTCTACTTCGGAGTACACTACTAAATTGACATCTGTCTCATCGGCATAAGACTGAAAACTTTCACAGATATATTTGATAAAAGGAACTACATCGGCCTTTACGAGTTGTAATTCCATATTTCCACTTTCCAACTTGGCAAGATCTAGCATCTCATTGACTAAATGCAGTAGGCTCTTGCCATTACGTTCGATCATCTCAAGGGGCCTGTCTACCGACTGCAATTCTTCTTCCCCCAGATTTTCCTTGATGGTATTGGTCATTCCTAAAATTACGGTCAATGGAGTTCTGAACTCGTGCGTTATGTTCGTGTAGAGGCTGTTCTTTAGCTGGTTAATTTCCTTTAGTCTCTTACTTTCGGCAAAGGCCAATTTTCTTGAGACCTGAAAACGATAGAAAAAATAGGCCAAAGCCAGAGCCAAAATCAAATAGAGTGCATATGCCCACCAGGTCGACCACCAGGGAGGAAGTATTTGCAATTTCATTTTCAAAGGCTCTTGGTCCCATTCCACACCCCTTGAAAAACCATTTACCAGTAACGTATGATTACCGGATGGAAGGTTCAAAAATTGAATTTCGGGGTCTTTAAGCATATTCCATTCTTCGTTATTAGGCAATAGCTTATACCCATATTCAATCTGCTTGTTCAAACGGAAATCGACGGAAGAAAACTGAAGGTAAAAAGGAAATTGATCAGCATTGAATTTTAATTCTTCCGTCTTCAATAATGATTCTTGTAAAATACTATTGGGTCGGCTTTGAGCCTTTATCGTTTGATCTTTAATTCGGAATTCGGAAAAGAATAGGGGTTGTGGCCTATCGACACTGGTCAAATCTCGAGGATGAAAATAGGTCAGGCCATCGATACCCCCTAAATAAATCAGCCCCTGACTGTCTCTAAACCTTGCATGAATATCGAACTCGTTACTCTGAATACCATCTTGAACACCATATTGCTTAAATCTATTCGTATTAGGATTGAAATGAACGATTCCGGCCGTAGTGCCAAGCCATAGGTTGCCATCAAAATCATCCTGTATCCCATAAATTATAGCACTTGTGAATTGCTCTTGCTCAGTCCATGATTTAAATGTGCCATCTTCTTGCAATAGGTTTAGACCATACCGTGTTGCAATCCACTTTTTGTTCTTATCATCGACTAAAATGTCATAAACAGAATTATGGGATAACGAATTGTCAGACGCTTCGTTTCTTATATAATTTATAAAAGTAGGATTAAGCGGATTTTGATTTTCAAAATTCAGTTTTGTGAGCCCACCCTGTGAACCGATCCAGACGTTGTCGTTATCATCTAAAGTTATGCACTGTGTAAAATTATTGATAAGGGAATTTGAATTATTCTTTTCATTCTTATAGCGATCAATCTTTACATTGCCGTTTGAATCTAAGTTCAAACTGAAGATTCCATGACCAAAGGCAGCTCCCCAAACCTTACCAGCTTTATCGAGCGCGATTCCTTTCAAAAAATCATTGCTTATTGTATTTTGATTACCTATTTCATGCCTAAAAACCCTGAACTTCGGGTTCTCGGCATCAAAACTTTTTAAGTCGATCATGCTAAGACCCCGAGTAGTAGCTATCCATAGTCGCTGATTCGCTTCATCTTTACAAATTTCGCGAACGACATTACCCGAAATGCTAAAAGAGTCGTTTTGATTCTCCTTGAAATAGTAAATTGAATCTTTCCGAATTAAGTTCAACCCTCCATCGGAAGTGCCTACCCAGAGGTCTTTTTCATCTTTTAAAATAGAAAATATAACATTGTCATTCAAAACATGGTTTCCCTTCTTATTCTTGGAAAGGTTTTTGAAATATGGGCTCTCAAAATCCAAAAGGTTCAAGTTGTTCGCCGTACCCACGAATATTTGATTTTCAGAATTTTTCAGCAATGACTGCACCGTATTATTACTCAATCCATCCGTATCGTTTTGGGTGTATTGAATTTTGCGAACTACCTCTAGTAGGTCCGTATCAAATAGAAACAATCCAGATCCCGTTCCAACCCAGACCTTAGAGTTATCAGCTTCTAAAAAAGTCACGACATGCCTAGTGGGGCTGCCTCCGGTCTTGTCAAGATCTACCTTTCGCAGCTGTTTTGTTTTTGTATTGTATAGGTACATACCGATATCGGTACCTATAAACAATTTCTCCTCAGTACTAAACAAAGCTTGCACATGACCTTCCACCCCTAATTCAGGTGGTATTTTAGATATGGAATCGGTTTTAAAATCAATTTTATAAACGCTACCATCATAACCTCCTACCCATAAATTATTGTTGGCATCTAAACGGAGGCCGCTCAACGATTTATCCTTTAGAAAAATCTCTTGGGCAAATCGCTTGTCATTCTTCGAAATCTTATATAATCCTGAGTTTCTGGTAGTGACCCAGATAGTACCTTTGTCGTCCAAAACCAAGTCCAGAATCGTCTCGTCAGGTACACCGGGGTTTTCCAAAGGTATTGAACGAAAAACATCCAATTCATAGTCATAAAGATTCAATCCGTTGCCAAGTGTACCGACCCAAATATCCCCTGACTTGTCTTCCAATAGGCTTGTTACATGATTTCCAGAAATTGAAGTAGTATCAGATTCATTATACTTATAGGTCTTAAACTCCTTTCCATCAAATCTGTTTAGGCCGTCTTGGGTTCCTATCCAAACAAAACCCAAGCTATCCTTTAAAAGCTCATTTATGGTGACCTGTGAAATACCATCTTCGAGAGTATAATATTTTATACGCACATCGTCTTGGGCAAAAAGAAAGGGTGCCTGGAGTAGAATAATAAAATGGAGGAGCGCATACTTGACAGGAAATCGAAAACTGGAAAACCGGGCAAATTTAAATTTGGCATTCGAACCCATAAATGCTTCCTTTTAATTTAGATAAGTGAAAAAGCATCGGGGGTTGCAAAATGTACGCACTGGCTACCTCAAAACGTAGGTTTCAATGTAGTAAAATATATCCACCTAAGAAAATATATCAAAATAATTAAAATACTCCACTTAGCGGTTTTTTAATGGGACCTTGACCTAAAACGAATTGATGCTTCCTTCGGTTTTAAAGTAATCAAAGGATTAATCTCTATTTCACTTTTCTTGGCCGTCAGCTCAAACTTTTTAATCAAAATCGCAATGGTCAGCATCATCTCGTACATTGCAAAATTATTCCCGACGCACATTCTTGGCCCGGCCCCAAACGGAAAATAATAATCGGAAACCTCTTTCTTATTATCCGGTCTGAATCGATTCGGATCAAACGTGTCGGGATTTTCCCAGTATTTCGGATGCCGATGCAGTTCGTACAAACTCATCAACCAAACCGTTCCGCTTTTATGCCTAACATCGTCAACAGTATCTTCTTCAATGCTTACCCGATCCATAAAATATGCCGGGGGATATAGGCGCATGGCCTCTTCGATGCACTGTTGGGTAAATTGTAATTTTCCGATCTGCTCGAAAATCGGGTTATCCTCAAAGGAAACCGACTTGACCTCATCATAAAGTTGCTGCTGTATCTCTGGATGCCTAGCCAAAAGTGAAAGTGTAAAACTCAAAGCGTTAGCGGTCGTTTCGTGGCCCGCCGTAAAAAGAATCATGACTTCGTCGAGCAATTGGTTCCGTGACATTGAACTACCGTCTTCGTACCTGGCCGAAAGCAGCATATCAAGAAGGTCGTCTTTCTCCTCCCCTGAATCTGCACGTTCTTGTACGATTTCATTCAATATCGATTTGGCCTCCTCGCTATAATTCAAGTGGGTCTCAATATCCCCTTTCAAACGATACCACCACATTAAATACGGTTGGCGCATCTCTTTGACCAACATCTTTTGGTTCAAGGTGGTGATATCTTTCAATCGCAACATTCTTTTTCTAATGTTGTCGGCGCTGAATAAAGATTGTGCAACCACCTGAAAAGCCAAATCGCCCATGAGGGGAAAGATATCTTCCTGAGAATTTGGGGTAATCGTATCCAATTCCTGAGTTATGGTTCGATACATAATATCCATTAACCCCTCAAGTTTCTTTTTATGGAAAGCGGGTTGTACCATGCGTCTGTGTACGCGCCAAAATTCTCCATTGGAAGTTAAGAGGCCATGACCGATATACTTGGCCAAATCTTTGGTCTGTAAAGCTGATTTATGGTAATTCTTATGGTTTTTTTGGAGGATGTATTTTATCGATTCGGGGTTTCTGGTAAAGACCCATGTATTCTTCCTCCCTAAGTCAACGATAAAACTGTCTCCATGCTTTTCGAAGTTCTCCCTATGAAACGGCAGGGGATTTTTGAGTATCCGACTCCTATTTCGAAGCACATAAATTCTGGAAAGTACGGGTACCTCTTTCATCAAAATAGTCCCGGTTGTGTGCCGCCCTTGATTCTGCCCAAATGCCTATAAGCCAATTCGGTTACTTCACGCCCCCGTGGGGTACGCATGATAAAACCTTGCTGTATCAAAAAGGGTTCATAGACTTCTTCTATTGTTTCGGCACTTTCAGAAACTGCCGTGGCTATAGTTGTAATACCTACGGGACCACCTTTGAACTTATCGATTAAAGTCGTAAGTATTTTATTGTCCATTTCATCCAAGCCATGGGCATCTACGTTAAGGGCTTTGAGACTGAATCTTGAGATTTCGACATCAATGTTACCATTACCCTTAATCTGCGCAAAATCGCGAACTCGACGTAAAAGGGAATTACAAATTCTTGGGGTTCCCCTACTCCTACCTGCAATCTCTATGGCTGCATCATTGGTGATGGGTACCTTTAAAATATCCGCACTTCGCGTTACTATTGTTGAGAGAAGTTCAGTAGAATAATACTGCAATCTACTTTGAATACCGAAACGCGCGCGCATGGGTGCGGTCAAGAGTCCTGAGCGCGTAGTCGCCCCGATCAATGTAAACGGATTTAAATTGATCTGTACCGACCTTGCATTCGGACCAGTCTCTATCATGATATCGATTTTGTAATCTTCCATGGCGGAATAGAGGTATTCTTCCACAATCGGACTCAGACGATGTATCTCATCAATAAAAAGTACGTCACGTTCATCGAGGTTGGTGAGAAGGCCTGCCAAATCGCCGGGCTTATCTAAAACGGGTCCTGAGGTAATCTTGATGCCGACCCCGAGTTCATTGGCCAGAATGTGGGCCAAGGTAGTCTTACCCAGCCCCGGTGGGCCGTGAAAAAGCGTATGATCGAGTGCTTCACCACGTAAGTTAGCGGCATCTACAAAAACCTTTAAGTTTTCCAGAACCTGTTCTTGCCCTGTAAAATCGCTAAAGGTTATGGGCCTTAAGGCTCTTTCGATGTCGGTTTCTTCCGAAGTGAAATTTTCCCCGGTAGGGTCTAAATACTCGTTCATATTCAAACAAAGATAGGAGAAAAAGAAACAAGAATGTGCGCTTCGGTCATGATGAACTTATACTGCGACAAGCGGATAAAATTTTGTAATTTCATTTCATGCGAAAGAATACTTATCCCTCCGAAATTCTACAATACATTCCGTTTTTCTATGTCATTTGGGCCGACGATCTGGTTACGGCTTCCGAAATAAATGTAGTACAGAATGCAATCAAGGCCGATGAAACCCTTAAAAAAGAAAGTCGAAAAACGTTGCTTTCATGGTTGAATCCCGAAAATCCACCAGAAAATGATGAACTGAAAAACTGGAAGCAGACCATTTCAAGCACACAGGTGAAACTGGTTGAAAGTGAAACTTATCCTTTAGCATCGTTCAGTCAGAAAGTCGTTTGTAAATACTACGATGAGTGCCCTTTCAACGAGCGTTTGAAGCATATCGAGGTCAATCTTGGTATTCAACCCAATCATTACAATCATCTGTTCGATGTTGAAGTAGACTATAAGTCGACTTTGAATTACTATGATGCCTCTGAAATCGATTCGATTTTAAAAGGTAAACATGCTAATCTTATCGATACGTTTCGTTCCGTATTAGATGATTCGATTTTCAAATGGGATGTCCATCGAAAAAAAGAAGAGTTTAGGAATATAGTACTGAATCAAGTAAACTTTTTAGCTGATAAAGGGTATGGTGCGATTGCATATCCATCGGCATACGGCGGTACTGAAGACATGGAAGGGTATGCCTATATGTTCGAAAACATGATGTATGTGGATGGTAGCCTCACCATAAAATTCGGTGTTCAGTTCGGACTTTTCGGGGGAAGTATTCAAAAACTGGGTACTAAAAAACACCATGACACCTATTTGGGAGATACCGGAAAAGCATCTTTATTGGGCTGTTTTGCGATGACGGAAACGGGTCATGGATCAAATGTACGTGGCATCAAGACCACTGCTACGTATCATAAACCAACCGATTCGATAATTATTCACACGCCGGGACAGAACGACAATAAAGAATACATCGGCAATGCACTACATTCAAAAATGGCCTCTGTTTTTGCGCAATTGATCGTTGACGGAAAAAATGAAGGGGTACACGCCGTCTTAGTGCCGCTGCGCAATGATAACCATGAATTGTTACCAGGCATAAAGGTTGAAGACAATGGATACAAACTCGGTTTGAACGGTGTCGATAATGGAAAGATTTGGTTCGACCAAGTTTCGGTGCCCCGTGAAAACCTACTGAACAAATACGGTGATATTAAAGCGGATGGTAGTTATCATTCAGACATTAAAAATCCGAACAAACGCTTTTTTACGATGTTGGGTACTTTGGTCGGTGGCCGAATCTGCGTTGCGCGTGCCGGACTGGGCGGAGCAAAATTCGCGCTGGCTGTAGCGGTCAAACACGCCCTTAAACGCAGGCAGTTCAATGATAGTATCAAAATACAGGAAGACCTTTTGATGGACTATTCCACACATCAGTTGCGATTAACGCCCTTGATAGCGAGTGCATATGTCTACCATGTTGCGCTAGACAAGACTATGGAAGCCTATTGTGACCAAAGCCAACCCGATAAAAGAAAGATTGAAACCCAAGTCGCCGGCCTAAAATCAATCATTACCTGGTACGCCAATTCGACCATTCAAGAATGTCGTGAGGCCTGTGGGGGCAAAGGATATCTATTGGAAAACCGCATCGCAGATTTGAAGGGCGACGTCGATATCTTTACTACTTTCGAAGGTGACAATACAGTGCTCATGTTACTTGCCGCAAAGGGCGTGCTCTCCGATTTTAAATCGGAGTTTAATAGTGCCGGATTTTCTACTGTATTGAAACTGGTGGGCATGCAACTCAAAAATAAACTCACAACCATAAATCCTGTTTATTCCAACAAAGTAGATAAAGACCATCTATATAACCCCAAGTTTCATAAACATGCTTTTGATCACCGAACACGTAGGCTGACCTATACCCTGGCCATGCGTATTCGTGACTACATCAAAAAGGGAATGCCTTCATATCAGGCCTTTTTAAAAGTGCAGACCCATTTATTGGCTTTGGGAAAGGCTTACAGTTGCGAACTCGCCTATAATTTCTATTGCGATTTTGTGGACACTATACCCGATGAAAAAAATCGACTGCTATTCCAAAAACTGGGCACGTTACATGCCTTACACGCAATTCGCGAAGATGCCGAATGGTATTTGGAGCAGGGCTACATCGGCGCAACAAAATCAAAAGCGATTCGGCAAAGGGTCGAGCGGCTGTGTACCGAACTTCGCCCGCATATTGAAGTACTAGTTGATGGTTTCGGAATTCCCGAGCATTGTATGAGTGCGCCGATAGCACAATAAATTCAAGCTCCGAGACCTCTAAGATCGCTATGCACTGACAGCTTCAAGTTAGGTATGACTTAAAAATCAATCTTCTTTATGCAATTCAGAAGTATCCAAAAATTCGAGAATACTTATTTTCGGATTGCCGAAGAGATGGGTTTTTGCGGATCCGCTTGATGTGAGTTCAAAATCCATTACGGCATTAACATCGGCAGACGGAGAGTCTTGAACATTTAATAACACCTTTTCCGCAAGTAGTTTTTCGCCTTTCAACCGAGAGTTTTCGAATAAGTTTCCGTGCAACTCGTTAGCAGTACCCTCCATTTTAGCGGAGGCATTTTTGTACATCTTAATATTGTTCAGTTCGCTGACCGTATAGATGCGTACATCAATTCTGTCTTTCAACACAAAATTCGTTTCGGTAGCGTTCAAATTGAAATCCCCCGAGCTATTACCTTCCATATTGATATTGATCAGATCGGCATCGGCATTGAGCTCCAATTTTGCTGATTCATAAGTATTCACATAAAGTTCATCGGCGGCGATTACGCCATCCATAACTATACGTCCGTCATAGAGCGTAAGTGCATTGATACTGGTATAATTTATGGTAATCTCTAGTTTCTTTTTCCCCGTAATATTGTAAAATGAGCTTATGACCAAAGTACTGTCTTCAACACTGAATTTCAAAACATCGATTAGGTTATCGTCTGCCTTTATGGTATAGCCTTCTTCAGCGGCATTCTGTAATCTTATCTCGAGGTCGTCTTTCAGCTCAATTGCACTAAAAGCCGGAAGAAACTCTTCAACTTCGACCACATCTCTATTGCCTTTTATTTTCGGTTTACGCTGTGAAAAAGCCTGAAAGCAGAGGATTAAAGTAAATAGGAAAAGTATATTTTTCATGTTCTATTTATGCGAATTTTATCGTAATATTCTTTGAAATTCTATGATCCACGGAAAAAACTCGGTTTCCGATAGCTATCGGAGCCTCAAGAATATAATTTAACTAAATGTATCAAAAAAAATGCCCAACTATTAAAGTTGGGCATTTTTTTATTTTGTTTTATAAAACGTCAATGATTCAGCTCCTCTTCATCGTCCTGCAAAGGAACGGTCTGTGGTACAAAATCTTGACCGGGAATGATATATTCGCCATTGTCATCGACCTTACTGTAATCGTATGCCCAACGGTGTACTTCGGGTATGGGTCCATCCCAGTTACCGTGAATGTGTTTCATTTCTGCCGTCCATTCCAGTGTATTCGATTTCCAAGGGTTCTTCGGTCCTTTCTTGCCATAGAACATACTCCTTATAAAATTATAGACAAATACCAATTGTGCAGCTCCGGCAATTAGGGCGAATGTCGTCATCAATATTTGAATATCAGTAAATTCATCGAACATAGGAAAGGCAGTATTCTGATAGTAACGTCTCGGCAAACCTGCCATACCCACAAAGTGCATGGGGAAGAATATACCGTAGGCACAGACCGCCGTTACCCAAAAATGGATATAGCCCAAATTTTTGTTCAGCATCCTACCCTCGAACATTTTTGGGAACCAATGATAGACCCCTGCAAACAATCCGTACAATGCTGAAATACCCATTACCAAGTGGAAGTGAGCTACAACGAAATAGGTATCGTGTACATTGATATCCAAAGTACTATCCCCTAAAATAATTCCTGTCAAACCGCCCGTAATGAATGTTGACACCAGACCTATGGAGAACAACATAGCGGGATTCAGCTGTAAATTACCTTTCCACAACGTAGTGATATAATTAAATGCCTTTACCGCCGATGGAATAGCGATCAGAAGCGTCGTAAACGTAAATACGGAGCCCAAGAATGGATTCATACCTGAAATAAACATGTGGTGGCCCCATACAATGGTCGAAAGAAAAGCAATCGCTAAGATAGAAGCGACCATCGCGCGGTAACCAAAAATAGGCTTACGTGCATTTGTCGACATAACTTCCGAGGTTATTCCCAAGGCAGGAAGCAATACAATGTACACTTCGGGGTGGCCCAAAAACCAGAAAAGGTGCTCGTAGAGTACCGGCGAACCTCCCTGATAATGCAAGACCTCACCTTGAATAAAAATATCCGAAAGGAAGAAAGAAGTCCCAAAGCTTCTATCCATCAATAACAAAAGACCGGCAGACAAAAGTACCGGGAAAGAAATTACCCCGATAATGGCAGTTACGAAAAAAGCCCAAATCGTCAGGGGAAGTCGTGTCATCGACATTCCTTTTGTTCTTAAATTGATAACCGTTACGATATAGTTCAACGAACCTAATAACGAAGAGGCAATAAAGATGGTCATCGATACCAGCCACAGCGTCATTCCCATACCCGAACCCGGTTGTGCCATTGGCAGGGCACTTAAAGGAGGGTAAATCGTCCACCCCGCTGCTGCAGGACCGGCCTCAACAAACAAGGAAATCGTCATAATCACAGATGACACAAAAAACAGCCAAAAGGAAACCATATTCAAGAAACCGGACGCCATATCTCGTGCCCCTATCTGCAACGGAATCAATAAATTACTAAAGGTACCGCTCAATCCTGCAGTAAGTACAAAGAATACCATAATGGTTCCGTGCATTGTTATCAATGCCAGATAGACATCGGCATCCATAACACCCTCAGGGGCCCATTTACCCAATAAAGCCTCGAACATAACATTCGACTCACCCGGCCAGGCCAATTGCATTCTAAACAACAGAGACATCGCAATGCCGATAAAACCCATTACCAAAACACCCGTAATCAAATATTGCTTCGCGATCATCTTGTGATCCTGACTGAAGATATACTTGGTTATAAAAGTCTCTTTGTGGTGGTGATGCGCATGGTCGTCATGAGCATGATCATCTACGTTTGCATGTGCTGTAACAGACATAATCTAAATTTTTATAATTTTCTTTTCTAGCTTTTTCTTTTAAAAATATGGCCAAAAATTTATTGGCCGACAGCCGCACTACCTTCAACCGTGTTGAATGCCGGTTCTGTCTCATCTTTCATTACCGTTTCCGAAAAGGTCTTCTGCTCGGCCATCCAAGCGTCGTACTCCTTTTGTGTCTCTACGATAATTTTCATTTGCATATTGTAATGTGATTTACCACAAATCTTATTACATAATAATATATAATCGAACTCCCAAGGGTCAGAGTTATCTTCTCCATTGGCGGCTCTTTCGGCGCGAATAGCATTCGTTCTTTTGACCTTATCGATAACTTCAGGGTCTTGGCGAATCTGTTCCGTAGTTTTCGTCGGCGTAAATGAAAATTCGGTTATCATACCGGGCACACAGTTCATTTGCGCCCTAAAATGCGGCATGTATGCAGAATGGAGCACATCTTGCGAACGCATCTTGAAGTTTACCTTTCTTCCGACGGGCAAGTGCAACTCTTTAACGATAACATCGTCCGTTGCATTTGGGTCGGATTCGTCCAAACCTAAAATATTCGCCTTGTTAATATCAATCATACGAACATTAGCATCTCCAAGTACATTGTCATCTCCACCGTACCTAGCTGTCCAACCGAACTGTTGGGCATATAGTTCTACAATCAGCGGGTCATCTTCATCGTTGACGTCCATAATGTTCGTCCACGTATACAATCCCCATAAAATCAGACCGGCCAAAACGATAACGGGAATGATAGTCCAAATAAACTCAAGACGGTCATTATCGGCATAAAAAAGCGCTTTGTTTCCTTTTTTACCGCGATACTTGTACCCGAAATAATGCAACAGGAACTGCGTAATGAACTGAACAATAAAAATAATAACAAAAGACACCAACAACAAATAGTCATACTCCGCACCGTGGGCGGAGGATGCCTCCGGCAAAAGGAATTTGGTGTACTTCCAAAAACTAAATATGGTAATCAAATAGGTGAATACCATAAAGGCGAACAAGAGATACCCGTTCGTCTTATTATCGGAATCGTTCGCTATTTGTGAGGACTCGGATTTCAGCTGCGACAATTCGAATATTTTGGTCATTTGCCAAATCGCAATTGCCACTAAAGCCAATACCGTTAAAATCAATACTGTAGTCATCGTATGTTCAACTATTATACGTTAAAATTACTAATAATGAAAATGCCTGCTCTCTTCAATAAATGGATTTCGCGTCGGCTGCAGGGGCGCACTAGTCAATGCCCTGAACACCCAGAAAATAAACAGTCCGGCAAAAAACAATATGGCACCGATTTCAGAAATACCGATAAACCATTGGTCGCCCACCGTAGCTGGCATAATCATATTAAAAATATCCATGTAGTGGCCCGCGAGTATTACGATACCCGCCAATATAATGAACCAATTGATACGTTTGTAATCACTGTTCATTAGCAAGAGTACCGGAAACAAAAAGTTCATCGCGACCATGCCAAAAAACGGAAGGTTATAATCCGCTATTCGGGTTACGTAATAGGTAACCTCTTCGGGAATATTGGAATACCAAATCAACATGAACTGCGAGAACCACAGATACGTCCAAAAAATACTGAAACCGAACATGAACTTGCCCAAATCATGGATGTGGCTATCGTTTACATCAGTTAAGAATCCCCTTGATTTTAAATAAATGGTTACCATAGCGATTACGGTCACCCCGGAAACCACCATACTGGCAAAAACATACCAGCCGAACAAGGTGCTGAACCAGTGTGGGTCTACGCTCATGATCCAATCCCATGACATCATGGACTCTGAAATTAGGTAAAAGACCAAGAATGCGGCAGATATTCTAAAGTTCAATTTAAAATTGGCGTTGTCGTTCGATTCATCTTGCTGTAGGGATAACTTTCTCGAATACTCGCGATAAGCGATCCATCCACCTAAAAATATAGCAGCACGAATAAGGAAAAAAGTAGGGTCTAAATAGCCAGATTTTGCTTGTATGATAGCATCGTGCGCGACAACATCGGCATCCATCCACACGAACAGATGGTTCATGTGAAGTACAGAAAGTACGAGAATTACAAAAACAATAATTCCGCCTGGCACGAGATAGGCCGTTATACCCTCCATAACCCTGAACAATAAAGGCGACCAACCGGCCTGTGCAGCACGTTGTATCGCATAAAAAGCCAATACGCCCAAAGCAATCATAAAGAAAAAGAAGGCCGCTACGTAAAGGGCTGCCCAAGGTTTGTTCTGTAATTGGTGCAATACGTGTTCGTCATGCGAAGAACTATGCTCCTCCGTTTCCATCGCATTGCCATGCTCAACTTGTGCACCTTTACCAACACTAGGGTATTCAGCAGCTTCGGCATGTGAACCTCCGTGATCATCACCATGACTTGCCACCATAGCTTTTGCCTCTTCAACTGTACTTGGAGCTGTTATAAAACCAATAGCTATACCAAGCACCCCAATTGCCATCAGAATGAAGGAACCTATTTTTAATCTATTTGAAAACGTGTACATATCGCTTTTCTAAGTATTATTTCGTTAACTCTTGTTTCAGTTGCATGACGTACTCCGAAACTTGCCACATTTCTTTGGTGTTCATTTGGGAAGCATAAGAACCCATGGAGTTCAAACCATAGTGAATCGTATGGTAAGAAGTACCTACTGTGATATTCCGTGCTACATCGTCATAGCTTGGAACGCCAAGTATTTTCTCTCTTTGAACAAGATAGCCCTTTCCATCACCCTTATCCCCATGGCAAATAGCACAATATATCGTGTACAACTGACCACCAACGGCCAAATTATCCTCCTTGTTTAACGAATCTAGAGGACTTGTCTGTACCCTCGCCAATTCTTTTCCCTCTAGTGTATTTTCATAACCATAGGGTATCCAACCTCGCATTATGGTGTTTTCCGCAGGTTTTTGTGCCTCTGTACCTTCCGGCAAGAAATCTACTTCCTCATAGGTTTCATACCCTACGGGCTCATACATATTCGGCATATATTGATAGTTGGGATTGTTCTTGTCGGCACAGGCGGCCAAACACAGCATAACACCAAATATTATCGTTATTTTATAGAAACTGTTCATCATCAATGACTTTCTTTTTCCAATATATTTATCTCGACCGCCCCGGTATCCAATAACAAATTCTTGAGCTCTTTTTCGTTGTCGTGTATTTCGATTTCCATTATAAAATGGTCATCAGTGGTACGTACATCAGGATTTTCCGCTTTTTTGAAAGGCCACAACTTGCTTCTCATATAGAACGTAATAACCATAAGGTGTGCGGCAAAAAATACCGTAAGCTCGAACATAATAGGCACAAAGGCCGGCATATTCTCGATATAGCTGAAACTTGGTTTACCACCGATATCCTGGGGCCAATCTTCGATCATGATAAAATTCATCATAACTATTGCTACCGTTAGGCCCACACAACCGTACATGAAAGAGGTTATTGCAATACGCGTAGGCGCAAGCCCCATCGCCTTGTCCAGACCATGAACCGGGAAGGGACAATAGACTTCTTCTATGTGATGTTTTGCCGCCTTTACTTTCTTAACCGCATGCATCAACACATCGTCGTCAGTGTAATATGCATGTATCGCTTTAGATGCCATATGTTTTAAGTTCAAGTGCAAATTCAAGTATATGGTCCAAAAACCTATTCCCGAACTGTCGGTTACCTTTACTTCTTAATTTCTATTTATTTCTCTCTTTGTTACTCAACAGTCGTGCCTGACCGGCCCAATCGTCGCGTTGCGCCCTTCCGGGAAAGGATTCGGTGATCGAATCGAGTAAATCATATTCCTTTTTGGTCATTCTGCCGACCTGGGCAAATGTAAAGATGCCTATTTCATTAAGCGTAGCTTCCATCTGTGGCCCGATACCTTTTACCTTCTTGAGGTCATCGGCCGTCTGTTTGGTTGCGTCAAATTCTCCGATGGAACTAAGGAGTTCGGATACGTTCTGACTATCGTCTTTTTTCGGAACGACTTCGCCCATCAATACATCTTGTGTTATTACTTCTTTCTTTGGTTCGGGCGTCTTAATTTTTTCAATAGTGTACAACGGCTTACCGGCATCCCTTAATTTCTTGTAGCGTTCGCCAGAAGACTTTAAAATCGACTTCACCTCTGCCTGCGCAATAACCGGAAAGGTTCGGGCATAAAGGAGAAACAATACAAAGAAGAATCCAATCGTACCGATAAATATTCCGATATCGACAAAGGTTGGGGAAAACATCGTCCAAGACGAAGGAAGGTAATCCCTATGCAGCGAAGTCACGATAATCACGAAACGCTCGAACCACATGCCGATGTTTACTACAATCGAAATGAAGAAGGAGAACATGATACTGGTACGCAGTTTCTTGAACCACATAAACTGTGGCGAGAACACATTACAGGTCATCATACTCCAATACGCCCACCAATAAGGCCCTGTGGCCCTGTTCAAAAAAGCATACTGTTCATATTCGACCCCAGAGTACCAAGCCATAAAAAGTTCCGTGATATAGGCACAACCGACGATGGAACCCGTAATCATAATTACAATGTTCATCAGCTCAATATGCTGCACGGTGATATAGGCCTCAAGACTACATACTTTACGCATGATAATCAAAAGGGTATTCACCATGGCAAAACCCGAGAAAATAGCGCCCGCAACGAAATAGGGCGGAAAAATGGTTGTATGCCATCCTGGAATGACCGATGTAGCAAAGTCAAAGGATACAATCGTGTGAACCGAAAGTACAAGGGGTGTCGCCAGACCCGCTAGAACCAAGGAAACCTCCTCGAAACGCTGCCAATCTTTCGCACGGCCCGACCACCCGAAACTTAACAAACTGTAAATTTTCTTCTGGAAAGGTTTTACCGCACGGTCGCGAATCATAGCGAAATCAGGTAAAAGTCCTGTCCACCAAAATACCAACGAGACCGAAAGATAGGTCGATATTGCAAATACATCCCAAAGCAAAGGAGAGTTAAAATTCACCCATAAAGATCCGAATTGGTTCGGAATCGGCAATACCCAATAGGCCAACCAAGGGCGGCCCATGTGAATAATCGGGAACAAACCTGCCTGAATTACCGAAAAAATCGTCATCGCCTCCGCAGAGCGGTTAATAGCCATACGCCACTTTTGACGGAACAGCAAGAGTACCGCAGAAATCAATGTACCTGCATGACCGATACCTACCCACCAGACGAAGTTGGTAATATCCCAAGCCCAGTTCACCGTTTTGTTTAGACCCCATGTACCGATACCTGTGGAAATGGTATAGATGATACAACCAACACCCCAAAGAAATGCTACCAAGGCAATGGAAAAAACAATCCACCAGTGCTTGTTGGCCCTTCCCTCGACCGGAGCGGCAATATCAACACTCACGTCATGATAACCTTTATCTCCGAGAACTAAGGGCTTTCGTATAGGTGCTTCGTAATGCGACGCCATAAAATTCTGTTATAGTTGTTT
>ENA-ORXM01001527-ORXM01001527.1-marine-metagenome-genome-assembly--contig:-NODE-1527-length-31966-cov-4.226128_pt1 | contig 31966 bp, 30 predicted proteins | sample MGYA00237867_ERZ511480 | MGnify/ENA primary metagenome ERZ511480 (study PRJEB26309, sample SAMN06266103) | marine metagenome | isolation source: Algal blade | place: United Kingdom:Sidmouth, United... | reverse complement strand
TTTGTCTTTTGCGGCATTTGGGTAGCTTTCTAGCTTAATGATGTCTTTATAGGTAATTAGGCCAACTAACTTGCCATCGCTACTCACAACGGGTAGCTTTTCAATTTTGTGTTTTTGTAAAATCGCTTCTGCTTTCTTCAAATCAGTATCAGGCGTTGCAGTAATCAAGTTGTCGCTTGTCATCACGTCAGTTACAGGCAATTCCATATCATGAATAAAGCGGAGGTCTCTATTTGTTACAATGCCAACCAAAAAATCTTGGTCATCAATCACGGGAATACCGCCAATTTTATTTTGCCTCATCATGCGCAGCGCATCACCAACTTTTGCATTTCGGTGTAAGGTAATGGGGTCTAAAATTAATCCTGAGTCTTCTCGCTTCACTCGGCGAACTTCTTGCGCTTGCTGAGTGATGGTCATATTTTTATGAAGCATACCAATACCACCGTTTCTCGCCATGGCAATAGCCATTTTTGCTTCTGTGACTGTATCCATAGCGGCAGAAATCACAGGAATGTTTAGGCGAAGCTCTTTGGTAAATTGTGTGGAAATATCTGTTTCGCGAGGCAACACTTCAGAATGCGCCGGAACCAACAAAACATCATCAAAGGTGAGTGCCTGACCTAGCAGCTTTTTATCACCGGAAATTGGTTGCATGTTTTCCATGCGCAAACTTAGAACAAAGTGACGTAAATTTTGAAATCAGATCAACTTTCGTATGCGAACACTGGTGTAGATGTTTTCCGAAAGGTATATTTGGTGGTTTAGGATTTTTCATGCAAGAAACGCTCAAGCCTTCCATTTCTACAGACCGAAAACAACTCTACCTCACCGTTGAGGGTGCAAAAGAGCACAATCTAAAAAACCTCTCCGTTTCTATTCCAAGAAATAAGCTGGTAGTTATCACCGGTATAAGTGGCAGCGGTAAATCATCATTGGCTTTTGATACCATTTACGCCGAGGGTCAACGCAGATACATGGAAAGCTTTTCTGCCTACGCTCGCCAATTTGTTGGTGGTTTTGAGCGCCCAGATGTAGAACAGATTACTGGCTTAAGTCCGGTAATTTCTATTGAACAAAAAACCGTTTCAAAGAATCCGCGCTCAACAGTTGGCACCATTACAGAAATATACGACTTCTTGCGGTTGTTATATGCGAGAATTGGGGAAGCCTACTCTTATAACACTGGTAAACCAATGGTTCGCTTTACTGAGCAACAAATTGTAGATAGCATTATTCAAGAGTTCGACGGCTGCCATATTAATGTGTTGGCGCCCGTGGTACGCGGAAGAAAAGGTCATTATAAAGAGCTGTTTCAAGGCATAAAAAAACAGGGTTATTTAAAAGTGCGTGTTGATGGTGAAATTATTGATGTAAAACCGAGAATGCAGGTTGACCGTTACAAAACTCATGATATTGAAATTGTGATTGACCGAATAAAGGTTAAAAGTGATGATGTGCAACGCGTAAGGAAAGCTGTCGAAACTGCCTTTAACACCAATGATAAGCTCATCATGGTCATGGACCAAGCGACCGAAGCAACAAAGTTGTATAGCAAAGCTCTGATGTGTGTTGATACGGGCATTTCATATGAAGAACCTTCCCCAAATACATTCTCATTCAATTCGCCATACGGTGCTTGCCCAAACTGCAAAGGGCTGGGTCAGATTAAGCAGGTTGATTTGGGGCTGATTATTCCAGATTCTTCAAAATCTATTGATGAAGAGGGTTTTGCGCCCGCTGGTAAAGTGAGAAAAACACACACCTTTAAGCAACTCCAAGCAATCGCAAAAAAGTTTGATTTCGAATTTTCTACGCCAGTCAAAAACATTCCCCAAGAAGCAAAAGATATTATTCTGCACGGCTCTAATGGGAAAGCGTTTCAAGTTGATCTTGGTTTGAGAAACGGAAAAATGTATCACCTTGAATTTGAAGGCTTGGTGCCGTTATTGACAAGAACCTACGAGCAAACTACAACAGACAAACTCCGTAAATGGGCTGAAAAATACATGAGCAAGGTGGAATGCCCAGTTTGTGAAGGCAAGCGATTGAAAAAGCAGTCTCAATGGTTTTGGGTAAACGATACAAACATTACCGAGCTAGTGACCAAAAGTATTGGCGATTTGCATGATTGGTTCAGCAATATCGAAGAGCATTTATCTGACCGGCAAAACGAAATTGCCCGTGATATTTTGAAGGAAATTCGAGAAAGAATTGGTTTTTTGAATAACGTGGGCTTAAATTATCTCTCTCTTGATCGGCCTACGCGTTCGCTTTCTGGAGGTGAAAGCCAGCGAATTCGCCTTGCCAGCCAAATTGGCTCAAAACTCAGAGGCATTACCTACATTTTAGATGAGCCTAGCATCGGCTTACATCAGCGTGATAACCAAAATTTAATCAGCGCACTCAAAAATTTACGCGATAGCGGAAACACAGTCTTAGTTGTTGAGCATGACAAAGAGATTATGCTAGAGAGCGATTACATCATTGATATTGGCCCATCAGCCGGAAAGCATGGCGGAAAAATTGAAGCAGAAGGTACGCCGCAAGAGTTTTTAGAGAGTAGCTCTACAACAGCACGATATTTAAATGGAGAAAGAGAAATTGCCTTGCCTGAAAAACGCCGTAAAGGCAATGATAACTTCATTGAATTATTTGGGGCTGCGGGCAACAATCTAAAACAGGTTGATGTGCGCTTTCCCCTAAGTACGTTCATTTGCGTAACAGGCGTGTCGGGTAGTGGCAAGTCAACTCTAATTAATGAAACGCTCTACCCCATTTTAAATAAGCAAATTTTTAGAGCAAAGAAAGAGCCGCTTGAGTACGCAGAAATTCATGGCTTAGAACATATTGATAAGGTGATTGAAATAGACCAAAGCCCAATTGGTCGAACACCTCGCTCAAACCCAGCCACTTATATTGGCGTGTTCACCGATATACGAAAGTTGTTTAGTGATTTACCTGAGGCGAAAATTCGTGGCTACCAACCCGGGCGATTTAGTTTTAATGTAAAAGGTGGCCGATGCGAGGTATGCGGCGGCGCCGGCATGAAACTCATTGAAATGAATTTTTTGCCCGATGTGATGGTGGAATGTGAAGGCTGTTTTGGTAAGCGCTTTAATCGTGAAACCTTAGAGGTTCGCTACAAGGGCAAGAGCATTAGTGATGTGTTGAACATGACGGTTGAAGAAGCTGTACAATTTTTTGAACCTATTCCAAATATTTTCAGAAAAACAAAAACACTATTAGATGTTGGGCTAGGCTACATTACCCTAGGGCAAAGTTCTACAACCCTCTCTGGTGGCGAGGCGCAAAGAGTAAAGCTATCTTCAGAGTTACAGAAAAAAGATACCGGAAATACCTTTTACATTCTCGATGAGCCAACCACGGGTCTACATTTTCAAGACATTGAACAACTACTAAAAATTTTAAATAGATTGGTAGATCGAGGAAACACCGTATTGGTGATTGAACATAACCTCGATGTCATTAAAATGGCAGATCACATTATAGATCTCGGTAAAGAAGGTGGCCAAGGTGGCGGGGAAGTCATTGCGGTTGGAACGCCCGAAGTAGTGGCCAAATCAAAAAAGAGCTACACCGGTTCTTATCTTGCAAAAGAACTATAGAGGTCGTCATTAAAACTGGGTATTTATAAATCCCCATATTTCTAGTTTTTATCATTCGATAAAATTTCATCAACTTTGAGTTTCTCTCAACTCTAAACATGATGAACCAAAAAACGACGATTTTACTTGCAGATGACCACAACTTATTTATGGATGCCCTTGAAATGATGATCTCTCTTGAGGAAGATATGGAAGTAGTGAAGAAAGTGAATAATGGCAAGCAGGTGATGGAATATGTAAAAGAGAATGAACCTGATATTCTTGTTCTTGATATCAACATGCCTGAAATGGATGGTATTGACACCTTGAAAGCGTTGGGTAAAGAAAACTTTAACGGCTCTATCATTATGCTTACATCAATATCTGACTCACGCATGGTGCACGATGCATTTAAAAAAGGGGCGCACGGTTATTTAAGCAAAAAATGCGCGCGCAAAGAAATTACGGCTGCCATACGGTCGGTGGTTGAGGGCAACCCCTATTTTGGATCTGAAGTAAACAAAAGCGTAATTAACCAATTATATCTCAAACAAGATGATATTGATGCGCCAGAAGAAGCAGCAATGAAACAACTTTCAAGCCGAGAAATTGAAATTTTAAAGTTGATTGCCATGGAATACACAAGTAAAGAAATAGCCGAAGAATTGTTTATTGCGCAAACCACAGTTGATACACACCGGAAAAATTTGATTGAAAAATTGAAAGTGAAAAATGCCGTGGGTCTTGGGAAATTTGCTTTAAAAAATGGACTGATTTAATGACCTTGAACCTTCGTTCATACGGTTTCATATTGTTAGTATGTAATGCTATCAACAGCTTTCCTCAGGCTGATTCTATTAAAGTAGAAGAACTTGCTCAAAAGGTAGATACAGCAAATGAATTGCTAGACACTTATAACTACGATGACGCCTTAGATGATTTTAACGAAGTGCTCGCACAGCTTGAGACACCGAAAACCAGTGAGGAAAAAAAGTTAAAAGCCAACACATATTCATCGGTAGCAAAACTCTTTAGAGACCTCAATTTTTTTGAAGACGCACTAGACTATAATCAGCGAGGTATTGATCTGTTAACCGAGGTTGATGATATGGAAGGCCTTGGCAATCTCTACAATAACAGAGGCATCATTTATTTTTATTACTTTGAGTCTGGTGTGACTGACTTTGCCCTCACCGCAAGCTCGAGAGAAAATTACATGAAAGCGATTGAGCTTAAACAATCACTAAACGAAAATGCTGATGTTTCTGGAACCTATGTAAACATTGGAAACTCTTTTTTGCAAGATGAAAGTTTGCAAAAAGCAGAGGAATGGACACTCAAAGGCAAAAATTTTGCGCAACGTGTTAAAAATAACGGCACAAAGATTTATGCAGACCTATTACTAACAAGAATTTATCTCGATCAACGAAGACCAAAAGAATCAACTGAGCTTGCCCTAACAAATCTTGAGTTTATAAAGGCAAACCCAGAATACAACTTTTACAGAGAGAGTTTTTATCATAACTTACATGATGGGTATAAACAATTAGACCAACCAATTGAAGCACTCAATTATTTAGAAAAAAAAGTTGAGATTATTGAGGCGAGAGAGGATCTCACTGAAGAAGATTTTGCCAGCATTGTCACATCAAGAGAAACAAATAGAATACGCGAAAAAGCCAAAGAGCTTGAAACAAATCTTAACGAAACAGAAATTAAGGCTGATAAAATTCGTCGTACCAACTACGCATTGCTTTTGTTACTTGGAACGCTTGCCTTATTAGGCTATAATTTATACAGCGGCCAAGCATTGAAACGGAAAAATTTAGAGTTAGAAATGACCAAGCAAGAGCAACAAGCCGAGCTCGATATGGTAAATGCCATGATGGATGGAAAAGAAATTGAGCGAAAAGAAATTGGGCGGTTTTTACACGACCATGTTTCTGCGCTTGTAAATGCTGCCAACATTCAGTTAGAGGTTATGGCTAGCGAACATCAATTAAAAGGCAACAAAAAGTTAGATACTACACAAACCATTTTAGACGATATTGCCGATAAAGTAAGAAATCTTTCACACCAGTTGTTAAGTAATGTGCTGCAAAAATTTGGTTTGGCTGTTGCTTTTGAAGAATTGTGTGAGCGGTTAACAGGGCCAAAAATTTCATTCAGCTTTTCTTCTAATCTTCCCGAAGGAAAGCGTTATAATGATGCCATTGAAAATAAGCTGTATGGCATTGCCCAAGAGCTTTGCAACAATGTGCTAAAACACAGTGAAGCTACTCATGCCAAAATTGAATTGGATGAGGATGAAAATGACCTTATCTTTAGAATTGCCGATAATGGCGTAGGCTTTAAACAAGAAGATATAAAGACAGGTGGAGTGGGACTTCACGAAGTAAAAACAAGAATTAATAGTATGGGTGGTGATCTTGAGATTTATTCTAATGGAGAAACGAAGATTACAATCAAAATACCAAAAAGCATTGCAACGCAATACAACTTATCTAACCACATAACAAACACAAAATGACAAAAACACTAGCATTATTGGTAATCAGTTTGGTAAGCTTTTTAGCTGTTGACTGCACGCCAACAGAAAATGATGAATTAGCTGCACACTTTCACGGAAAAGCAAAACAAACTGCTGAAGAGGAAGTCATGGTAACAGTTAAAGTGCCAGGCAGATTTGGAGAGACAAAAATTTATTTAGCTGAATTTGAAAGCTTAGGAAGAATAATGGAAGCGCCACAAGAAGGGGTAAAGAATCCAGGGAGACAAGAACTTGTGATTGGTCGGTTTTCATTCACGACAAACCCAGAGGAGGAATTAAAAAGCTTTGAAGGCGAACAAGACGATAATGAAGTGTATTCTTGGAATGCCGAATGCGATAATATGGAATTGATGATTCGAATTGATCCAAAACAACTTGCAGAAATCGAATTTGCCACCATAGAAGTATTTCCACCAAAAGGCGTTGAAATAGAATATGGCAGCTCTGAAAAACATCGTGATGATGATTGCTACGAGCCTTTTGCTGAGTTGAACGGCAGTTCTCCAGGCTCAGTCTACGGCTTCATATATCTGCATGGCGGACATGCGCCACCCGCCGACTTAGAACGCGGTGAAGACGGAATTAAGATTGAGCGTTAGTAAGCTTGTATTTGGCAATCGCCAATTCACATAGTTTTTTCAGCAAATCAATATATGGCAGTCCCCTATCCTCCATGAGGATGGGGTACATGCTATGTTGAGTAAACCCGGGAATTGTATTAATCTCATTAACCATGAATTTCCGATCAGTAGTAAAAAATGTGTCGACTCTTGCTAAACCTGAGCAGTTAAGGGTTTCATAAGCTTTTTTTGATAGTTCTTGCACAGTATTTTGTTCGGTTTCGGTGAGCGTTTTCGCCGGAATTTCCATGGTAACATCATCTTTTATGTACTTTGTATCGAAATCAAAAAACTCATCACTGTGAGAATAAGTGCCTGCTCTTGATACTTGTATTTTCTCATTACCCAAGACCGCACATTCTACTTCTATACCGTCTACAAAGGCCTCAATAATCACCTTCGAATCATGAAGAAATGCCTCTGTCAATCCGGTTTGAAATTCATCTTCGTTGTTTACCTTACTCACACCAACAGATGAACCCATGTTCGCAGGTTTTATAAAAACAGGCAAGCCAAGTTTTTCTTCCACATCTTTAAAGGAAATTTCACGACCCTTGATTGCCACCACAAAATCTGATGTTGGAATTTCTGCTGCCATCATCAATTGCTTCGCCACAACTTTATCCATGCACAGCGCTGAGCCAAGTACACCTGGCCCAATGTAAGGTAGCTGAAGATGCTCTAAAAGGCCTTGCACACTTCCATCTTCGCCGTTAGGTCCATGTATCAAAGGAAAGACAACATCAAACTCAGGCAAATATTTTTTGGAAAAAGAATCGTAAAATTTCTGTTTGTCGCCGCCGGGTTTACACAATATTGGGTGTTCATTTTTGCCAAAATGAATAGATTGTGCATGGGGTTTTTGCTTTAAAAAGGAGCTAACCTCTTGTAAATACCAATCTCCATTCTTATCAATTGTGAGCAATGTGATAGAAAACTCGGTAGAGGGTTCAAGTTTATTGCACACATTCCACCCTGAAATAAGAGAAATTTCATGTTCCGCAGATCGCCCTCCACAGAGCAGTAATAACCGAATTGGATTCATAAACTAAAAATAAGTTTTACTCAGTGAAATCAGTAACTTTAGAATTCAAAATAAAGCATGACAAGTGAAATTGCTGTAGTTGGACCAATTCCGAGAGATACAATAACAACTCATGAGGGTAAAATAATTAAAAAATATGGCGGCATAACCAATCCTGTAATTGCCCTTAGCCATTTATTAGAAGAGGAAGGCAAAGTAAACTGCATTTCAAATATCCGTATAAAAGACAAGCAACCTATTATAGATATTTTTTCTCCTTATTCAAATATAGATGTTTCTGGATTGAACGACGAGGAAGATAAGGGCACTGTGATTCAACTTAAATTCTTAGATCAAAATCGGCGAGTAGAAAAACAGACGGCATGCATGAATCCTATTTTACCAAAACACGTTGAACCTTATTTACACTCTGATGTGTTTGTGTTTGTGCCAATTACAGATTTTGAAGTTTCGATTGAAACCTTGAAGTTCATTAAAGAAAAAAGTGATAGCATTATCATTTTTGATGCGCACGGCCCAACGAATTGCATGAGTATTGATGGAAACAGACACCAAAAATTCTGGGTAGATCGAGATGTTTGGTTACCTTACATTGACGTGTTAAAAATGAATCTTGAAGAAGCACATTGTTGTTGGTTTAAAACCGAGTATGATTTGAGCGAGTTAGATAATCATTCTGAGAGCGAAGACTTTTTAGATGAGTTTGGTGCTCACGTATTATCTCAAGGCACCAAAGTGCTTTATGTAACACTTGATAGTAGAGGCTGCGTTGCCTATAAAAAAGTGGATGGCGAAGTTCAAAAAGAGTTCATAAAATCGGTACCTGTAGAACAAGTCATAGACACCACCGGATGCGGAGATTCTTTTGCCGCCGGCTTAGCATATGGTTACATGAAAAACCCATCAGACATGGTTTATGCTGCATTTTTTGCTAATGCAATGGGCGCTCTTCGTACACAAGGCACAACCTTTGAGGTGTTTAAGCCCTTAGATTATACAGAAAAACTGATTGAACATACTTATGACGTTTCCTTATAAACTTAGTTGTTCTGGTCTTTAGATTCGATGAGTTGTTCCTCTGGCCACAATTTTAAAACACCAAATATCAACAAGTCGATAACGAAATGAGCAATCACAGCTGATGTGATGCCATAGGCCACATATAAATAACCAAAGCCCGCACTGATAAAGACCATAACCAACCCATATAAGAAAATGCGAGGGTTAAACACATTCAAATACCCATGAATGGCCACGAAAATGATGGCCGTAGGCCAAATGCCAAAAAAATGCTGAATACCAACACGAAAGAGAACCTCCTCACCAAAACCTGCTGCAAGTGATAAAAAAATTACCTGAATCCAATTTAATCGTTTGGCAATTTTTACAATTGGTTTTGTAAAATCTTGTAAGAAACCAGAGAAGATAAAAACCTGCACAATGAAATATGCGCCGACTCCATACACCAAGCCTATAAGAATTTGATAGACTTGAGGGAGACCGTGGAGTAATAACTCAAAGAAAAAATTCTCGTTCTCTTTCGCAAACAATGTTAAAATAGACCAACCAACAATGGGATAAGCGTACATCGTTATTGCCCCAGCAAAAAAAATGTTTTTATCAGTAAGTTGAAAGTCGGGAAATTTCATTCACCACAAAACTACGTGTATCCATAAGAAACTGCGTACATGAAGTAAATCCGCATTCATTTGGTTCAACCCATGTTAACACTAAGGGTATCTATAATAATTTCATTATTTGTTGCGTTAAAAACTTATCAAACACACATATGAACAAAAAATTTACACTCAAACCCATACTAACACCACTTAAAGCATTCTACGAACCGTTGAGTATGGATGAACAAAAGCAATTTGATTCTCTTACACCAAGTGAGCTAGAACATGAACTACAATTACTTGAGGTTTTATCTACGCTTAAAAAAGAAAGAAAGTCACCATCACGTTCTTCTGTAGATATTGTTTTAAATTATAGTCGAAAGCAGCCGTCTAAACGAGATGTTGTTTACTGATTAATTAGTGAACAATAGTAGATATGTTCTCGTACTAATTACGAATACAATTGTTAATTAGTAAAAGAACTTATATGCCATTTTTCGACAAACCAAATAATCAAGACATATCTATTTATTATGAAGACTATGGTAGTGGTAAGCCAGTAGTGTTAATTCATGGATGGCCCTTAAGTCAAAAAGCATGGGAAGCTCAGGTTTACGCACTTGTAGATGCTGGTTATCGTGCAATAAGCTACGACAGGAGAGGCTTTGGGTTATCTTCATCACCATGGGATGGTTATGATTATTCAACTCTCGCCAGCGATTTAAGAGATCTCATTTTGCATTTAGACCTGAAAGATGTGACAATCGTCGGTTTTTCTATGGGAGGTGGAGAAGTGGTTAGATATTTCACAGAATTTGGTAGTGATCGGGTAAGTAAAGCTGCTCTAATCAGTTCTATTATTCCACTGGTTGCAAAGAAAGAAGATAATCCAGATGGCGTACCACAAAAAGATATTGATGGTATTCTGGAAGCTGTGAAAACAAACAGGGTTGCATTTTTAAAAGACTTTCACAAAAACTTTTACAATTTTGATGATTTGAAAGGAGACAAAATTACCCAGGCGCAACTTGATTATGATTTTATCATAGCAAGTTATGCGTCACCAGTAGCCACCTTAAAAGCTGCTGAAGCATGGGCCGGCACCGATTTTAGGCCTGAACTGAGCAATGTAAACGTTCCCACATTAATTATACATGGCAATGCAGACAACATTGTACCGATTCAAACTTCTGGAGATCAAGCAGCCAAAGGTATTGCAAATAACGAGTATCATGTAATTGAAAATGGCCCGCACGGCGTCTTAGCAACTCATACTCAGGAAGTGAACAAGAAACTTGTTAATTTTTTAAACAAATAATTGTTTGATTAAAAAGTTTGATTCTTTACATTCGCCCAAATTTTAAAACAATTAAAATGGGAATGTTAAAAGAATTTAAAGATTTTATATTGACAGGTAACGTTGTTGACTTTGCTGTTGCAGTTATTTTGGCTGGAGCAATTGGTTTGGTTATCAACGGGTTTGTAACAGATATTATGATGCCGATTATTGGTCAATTTGCTGGCGGAATGGACTTTGCAGATATGCAATATGTGCTATCACCCGCAGTAGGTATAGAAGGTGAAGAAGGTTTTCAACCTGCAAATGCCATACGCTACGGTGCATGGATCAATAACATCATAAACTTGGTTATCGTTGGTTTTGTATTATTTATGATGGTACGAGCTTACAATAAAACAAGAGGTGGTGCACCAGAGGCCGGGCCAAGTGAAGCGGATTTACTAGCTGAAATTCGTGATTTGTTGCAAAAGAAGTAATGCTATAAATTTCAAAAAAAGAATCATGAACCGTCTCTAAAAGAGGCGGTTTTTTTATGCTCCTACAAAATCATTTATCACATTTGTAGCCTGGTCTATCCGTTGTTTATATTCACCTGTAATCACAGTAAAGTCAACCTCCAATTTTTCTAACTCCGTTTTAAATTTATGGAATAATTGCTCTCTAACTTCAGGAGAATCTCGCTGAGGGTCAGCCTCCCACGGTACCGATGTGTCAAGCAAAAGATAATGAGAATATAGTGATTGGTCATAAAGTTCATCAAACCAACTCGCTTGAGACTCAAAATAGTGCTCATGATAAATCTTGAGCGTAATAATGTTCGTATCGAAGAAAACAAGGGGTAAATCCATTGCTAATAACTCATTTTCTTGCTCAATTTGTGTTTTCGCTATAGTCGGAATTTCTTGTTCAGAAACACCATCATATCTATCATAAAATTCACGTAGATATTCAGGCCTCCAACTGGTTTCAAACTTGCCCGCAAGCAACCCAGATAACCAAGTTTTTCCTGTAGATTCTGGTCCTGTGAGTATAAAACTTTTCATGCTTTTTGCGTTTTGTAAGATTTTAACCATTTATAATAGCCAACGATTGCTAAACCAATGTATACAAAATATAGAATGGAATAAAAGTTAAGGTCTTTAATAAAATACACTACAGTAGACATAATGTTCACAATAAACCACAAGTACCAGTTCTCTAGCTTCTTTCGGGCTGTCATCCACATAGCGGCAATACTTAAACCAGTAGTCGTGGCATCAGGATAAGGTAAGCTGGCGTTAGGAACAAAATTGGAAAACAAGAATCCAGTTCCAAATATCCATATCAAACAAAAAGTTACAATGGCGATCCAAGTACGTAAAGAGGTTTTGGTAATCAGCAGTTCGTCTTGATTGTTTTGACTAGGGTGAAGCCATGCATACCAACCGTATACATTCATGAATAAAAAAAAAATTGTCAATCCAAAATCTTGGTAAAGATTCGCATTCCAAAAAAGGTAAATTGAAATAATGCAATAGAGAATTCCTGCCGGCCAAGTGAGAATGTTCTCTTTTATCAGCCAATACACGGCAAGCAATCCGAATAATACACCAGTAATCTCAAGAGCACTCACTTGTGAAAACTCTTGCCAGGCGGCTTGTAGAAGGCTTTCCATTAGTGTTTTCTCTCTATGGTATAGTGAATTAACTCAACAAAAGAATCTTTGGCTACCGAATTTGGCACCTCAGCGAGTTTCACAAGTGCTAATTCTTTGTATTCATTCATTCTTGAAATCGCGTAGGTCAACCCGCCTTCTTTCTTCACAATGTCGATAATCTCAAGAACCCGACTCTTTTTGTGAGAATGTTTTTTGATGGATTTGAGGATATATTTCTTGGTTTCGCGATCTACTTTTTGCAGTGTATATATTAATGGTAAGGTCATCTTCTTCTCTTGAATATCAATGCCAGTAGGTTTACCAATTTGTTGTTTACCATAGTCAAACAAATCGTCTTTTAGTTGAAAAGCTATACCTACAAGCTCGCCAATTTCGCCCATTAAGTCTATGAGTGTTTGGTTGTTGGTTACTGACATTGTGCCCGCTCTGCATGCAGACTTAATCAAGCTTGCAGTTTTTGCTTTGATAATATCAAAATAAACTTCCTCGGTAATATCGAGTTTTCTTGCTTTCTCAATTTGTAACAACTCTCCTTCACTCATTGCTTTGACAGTGCTTGAAAGATTTTCTAGCTGTGAAAATTCTTTGTTATCAATGGCTAAGGTTAAGCTTTTTGAAAGGAGGAAATCTCCCACTAAAACAGCTATCTTATTCTTCCAGAGCGCATTGATTGAGAAAAATCCTCGCCGTTGGTGCGCATCATCTACCACATCATCATGCACAAGTGTTGCTGTGTGCATAAGCTCAATTAAAGATGCGGCTGTATACGTTTTTTCGTTAATGTCGCCAAACATTTTGGCAGATAAGAGTACGAACAATGGGCGCATTTGTTTTCCCTTACGTTGTACTAAAAAGTAGGTAATCTTGTTTAAAAGCGGCACATTACTTTTCATCGATTCCTTAAACAAGCGATTAAATTGCTTGAGTTCAGCCGCCACTGGTTGTTTAATGTTGTGAATCGATTGTTTCATGTAATGGTAAAGGTATTTCTAAGAAACAAAAAAACCTCCAAGACAATGCCTTGGAGGTTTTGATTTATTAAAATCTCAATTCAATTTAGTAAGTACCAGGGGCAGGAGCAGCTGGGTTGTAGGTTCCTACTTCCTCTGGACGAGCAGAGCGAACCATTACAACATCACCATATCCTTCAACACCTGAGTAGCGAACAATAATTCTGTCGCTTGAAATTCCGTAAGTATCTACGAGTGTATCAGCCACTGCTTTTGCACGTGCCCAAGCCACTTGTGTAGCAACTTTTCTTCTACCTGTAGCAAAACCTTCTACTACAATTCTACAAGATGGGTCAGAACTAAGTGTTGCAGCGATTTGTGCAAGCGTACCATTTTGTGAAGCAGCTACTCTTCTTGCATTAGAAGAGAAAGTAATGCTTGGATAAACTTTAGACGCACAATTTGCAACTGTAGCAACTGGTCTAGACTCAAGTTCTTCAACTCGTTGTCTCAACTCATCAGTTTCATCACAGCAGTGCTTGTCAACTGGTGGAGGAGTACATCCGTTCTCATCAATTTCAGCAATCATAGCTGCAGGAGTGAAAGGACATGCATCATTACAGTCAACAATACCATCTTTATCAGAATCAATTGCTACACCACCACCATCTACAAATGCACAAGGTGAATTAGGTTCTTTGTCCATTCTGTCAACAACGCCGTCGCCGTCAGAATCTTCGAAAAGATACTCATCATCAAACTCATACTCGTCTTGTAGGTATGGGTAAGTGTAGTTAAGTGGGTTTTCCCACCATAGTGGTTGTACTCTTTTGTCTTTATTACCAAGAGAGAAATCAACACCTAAGTTCATCGCAAAGTTCTGATCTTTATCAGGAGAAAAACCTGCATCATCAGCACCATAAGAAGTGTCGTGATAAGCTTCACCATCTAACCAATCATCCCAAGTACGTACATATCTTGGACGTAGAGAAAGAGAAATTCTATCTGATGCACGGTAAGCAATGTTACCAGATACAGTTGCAGCAGCAACAATATCGTAACCATCATTGTTTAAGTTGTCATCATCACCGAAAAGATCCTCTCGTGTATCCTCAGAGTTACCAATGTTGATATCCTCGAAGGTGCCAAGTGATGAAGAACCATTCGACTCACGCACATCTCTAAACGTAGTTTCTGTTTGGAAGATGTAAGCAGCCGGTCCTACGCCAACTTCAAAGCTCCAATCTGTTTGCTCTCTATGAAAGTTAATATTATTCAGGTTAAGAATAACCTCAGCATAAGGCAAAAGTGCCGTTTGCTCAAATTCATGTTCGTAAATCCATACATCTCTACCTGGGCCAGAATTCAAATCGGCACCAGTAATTGATTCAAATCGGTTTGCTTTTGCATTTGCTCCTTCGATCAATCTAGAAGGTGTAGTTGCTGCATCACTACCTTGTGGACGCATGTAATTCACACCAAATCGTAAAGATGTTGCATATCCTAAAGCTTTTCTAACGTTTAGACCTAAATCCCACCCAAATTCTGGATCTACATCACCATTAATTTGGTCATATCCGCCTTCAAGGCCGAATGTCCACATATTACGTGGTTTTGCAGGAAATCGGTATTCCCCGTCTAAAAATGCTTCGTGTTGTTCCATTCTTGAATCTGGAACTTGTTCTTCGTTCGGCACGCCACCACTGTCAACTTCTCTAAGCTGACCAAATGAAACGCCTACTGTGAATAGAACGGCTAAAACTGAAAGTGTAATTTTTTTCATTGTTTTATTCATTAATTTTAATAAATCTGTAACCCTTTTGAAAGGGCAAATATAGCAAAGCATTAAAACAATTCAAAAATATAGAACATTATTTTGAATTGCCTCTATTTCTTTACATCGCAAAACTAACCTTTACTACATGAATAAACGTATAAAGTTCGTTATCGAATTTGACGAAAGTAATATTCCTCAACAAATTATTTGGGAAGCTAACGAAGATATGAAAGATGAAGTTGTGTTGAAATCACTATTTATCTCTGGTTGGGAGGAAAAAACCAAGAGTTCTGCAACATTTTCAATCTGGACAAAAGAAATGCGTATTGATGAGATGCAACAAGTTTTTGTGCAGAGTTTGCTTACGCTTGCCAGTAACTTTGAGAAAGCCACAAAAGATGCAAACGTTGTAAAAAAAATGAAGGAGTTTGTTTCATCGTTAGGTAAGAACTAGCCGACGGGGGCAAGTTTGACTTCTAACCCATCAATCCGATTGGTAATTTTGATTTGGCAGGAAAGTCGACTTTTATCATCATCAACAAAAAATGCTTCATCAAGCATGTCTTCTTCATCGTCAGATCGTTCGCCTAAATCATGGTCAGACTCAACATAGCAATGACAAGATGCACACATAGCCATACCACCGCAAGTACCCTCAACATCAAATTCGTGGAGTTTAAGTACCTCCATTAGATTAAGGTTCATGTCAGTGGGCGCCTCAACTGTCTTGCAATGCCCTTCTCTATCTGTTACTTTTACCTTAATCATTCGTTGAATCCTTGCACACCATTTACGGTTGTGTACTTTAAAACAAGATTTTTATCAGGGTAGATTCGTTTAAAGGCAGATTGTACCATGAGTGTGGCCTCATGAAACCCGCATAAAATAAGATTGAGCTTGCCGGGGTAGGTATTACAATCGCCTACGGCATAAATACCATCGATGTTTGTTGAATAATCAAAGGTATCCACCTCAATCGAGTTTTTTGTTACATCTAAACACCAATCTGCGATTGGACCAAGTTTTGGAGAAAGACCAAACAGTGGCACCCAATGATTTAAGGCCAATTTCTGTTCACTTTTATCCTTATGACGAATGGTGATTTCCTGCAACACCCCATTTCCATGCACATTGATAACCTCAGCTTCTGTTACTAGGTTAATTCGGTTGGCTTCTGAAAGTTCAATGACTTTTTGTGCAGAATCTGGATGCCCACGAAAGCCTTTGCGGCGATGGACCAAGGTTACTGAGTCTGCAATGTTTTGCTCGGTAAGATAAATTGTCCAATCTAATGCGCTATCGCCTCCACCTGAGATTACAACATGTTTGTTTCTATAAACCTCGGGGTCTTTTATCATGTATTCTACGCCGTTGTCTTCAAATTCACTAAGGCGTTCTATTGGTGGCTTTCTTGGTTCAAACGACCCAAGACCCCCAGCAATTGCAAGAATTGGCGCTTTGTGCACCGTTCCTCGGTTCGTTGTAACAAGAAAGTCTCCATCATCTGCTTTTTCAACAACTTCGGCGCGTTCACCAAGCGTAAAGCCTGGATTAAAAGGAGCAGCCTGCTCCATAAGTTTGTCAACCAACTCACCGGCTAGTATTTCAGGATAAGCAGGAATGTCGAAAATTGGTTTTTTCGGATAAATTTCTGAACACTGACCACCAGGCTGCGGCAATGCATCTATTAGGTGGCACCTAAGCTTGAGTAAGCCAGCTTCAAACACCGTAAACAATCCACATGGCCCGGCGCCAATTATCAAGATATCTGTTTTGATCATCAAATTCTAAATGAAGCTGCAAATTTACATACTGTAGAATTCTGAACACTTATTTCAGTCGCCCACGTCTTAAACTTATGATTTAGCTTTGCCTTATGGTGCAATCATGTAAAGTAATCATTCAGGCTAGGTCTGGATCAACAAGGCTGCCCCGTAAAGTGCTTTTACCATTTCACAATAAGAAAAGTATCCTCCAGATTGAACTCGAGAAGATACTCAAAATTTGCCCTCCGGAACAAATCGTTGTAGCCACTACTACTGCCGAGGCTGACGATTTAATTGTAGAAGTAGCACAAAAAGCTGGGGTGCTTCATTTTAGAGGCGATGAGCAAAATGTTCTACAACGGTTTATTGATTGTGCAGAATATTTCAACCTTACTCACATGATTCGGATCTGCTCAGATAATGTGTTTATAGATGTGCAGCGCATTCAGCAGTTAATTAATTTGGCAAATAATGATGTAGAGTATGCTAGCTTTCTTGTGAATGGTAAGCCTGCAATTCTAACACATACAGGCATTTGGTGTGAGTTGGTGTCAACATCCGCATTAAAAAGAGTGAATGAATTAACCTCTGAGCAACTTTTCAGAGAGCATGTTACTAATTATATCTATACGCACGCTGATAAGTTTAAAATAAAATGGATTCCTGTTGTTGATGAGAAATATCGTGGTGTGAGATTAACGATTGACACACGAGCTGATTTTGAAGTGCAGCAAGAAATTTTCTCGAAGTTATTTAAGAAACACGGCCTGCACTTAAACACCAATGATATCTTTGAATTTCTTAACCTGAACCCCTCAATGCTTCAGTCAATGGAACAACAAATAAAAGAAAATGAAAAGTAAGATGAACAAGGAGGTTTACATTATTGGCGAAATTGGTCAAAATCACAATGGCTCTGTGGATATTGCCAAACTCATTGCTGAATTGTGTAGTAGAACACCTACTGCTGAGATTGATATACAGCCAATGAATGCCGTCAAACTCACCAAGCGAGATTTAGCCCACGAATTAGCAAATAGCCACATGAGCAGACCATATGACTCTCCCAATTCATTTGGAAAAACGTACGGTGAACACCGAGAATATTTAGAGCTTAGCGATGAGGAACATTTTGAAGTTTACAAACACGCCAAATCATTAGGTTTAGAATTTGTGGAAACTCTATGCGCACCGAGCTGCCTAACATTGCTTGGGTTGTTTATGCCAGACCGCTTAAAGGTTGCCAGTAGAGACCTAACAAACCTACCACTTTTACAAGCCATGGCAGAGACTAAAATTCCCATGATTTTGTCAACAGGAATGAGTGACAAAGCCGAGCTTGATCAAGCGCTTGAGGTCATTACGAAAGAACACGATCAGGTATCTATACTCCATTGTGTATCACAATATCCTACTCACCCAACAAATTTGAATTTACAGACTATTACCTATTTGAAAAATGAATATCCTGACTATGATATTGGCTTCTCAGACCATACAATTGGAATTGCAGCGCCATCAGTTGCCGTGGGTATGGGTGCAACAATTATTGAAAAGCATATCACCATTGATAGAAATATGAAGGGCACCGACCAAAAAGGTTCTCTTGGACCCGACGGTGTGTTGAGAATGGTTAGAGACATTAGAATTACTGAGCAATGGATGGGCGAGTACGGCATGTTTATAGAGGATGATGTAAAAGCTGCAAAAACAAAGCTCAGAAGATCAATTGCTACAAACAAAAAACTAGCAGCTGGCAGTACAATTACCGAGGCAGACATTCATTTGCTAAGTCCGGGTGATGGGTTTACATGGAGTCAGAAACAAGAATTAGTGGGTAGAACATTAACGACAACTCTTGCTACAGATGAAATTATTTATCCTAAACACCTAAACTCATGAGCTTACCAAAACTAATCATGACAGATATTGATGGTGTTTGGACTGATGGCAGTATGTATTACAGCGAAAATGGTGATGAATTAAAGCGCTTCCACACAAGTGATAGTGCCGGTGTTGCATACGCACATGCAAATCAAATACCCGTTGCCATCTTAACTGGTGAAGACACAGAAATAGTAGCTCGCAGAGCTGAAAAAGTTGGTGTCGACTATGTGTTTCAAGGCGTGAAAGACAAAGTGAAGATTGCCCAAGATTTGTGTGCAGAGTTAAACATAGAGTTAAGTGAGTGCGCCTACATTGGTGACGACCTTAATGACTTTCAACTGCTAAAACGGGTTGGAACCAGTGCATGCCCAAGTAATGGTCAAAAGTTTATTCAAGAAATCGTTGACATCGTAGTGCCAGTACAAGGCGGAAGCGGCGCATTTAGAACGTTTGTCGAGCAAATTCTCCATGACAATAACGCCTTGACTGACACACTTAAAACAATAGTTGATGACAGGGTTTGATCACTACAGTGCCGAGTACGAAGAACTTCTTGAACAGTTTCCATCTAACTCTTTCGAGAAATTTTTACAAAGGTTTGCCGCTAAAGAACTTATACTTCAGGTAGGGTTTATGAAAAGTGGAAACACATTTCTACGATTTTTACTTGTCCATTATTTCTATTTAAAAAATGTAGATGAAAGTCTGGAGGAAAGCCTCACTTACCTTGATTTAAATGAGTATCAAAAACATAGTTTAGAGAAAGAAGATCAATTTACTTTCGATCCTAATTTCCCAAAACTAATTCGTTCACACCTCAAGTGGATACCTGCGTTTGAATTTTTTCATGTTGTTTATATTTCTAGAAATCCGCTGGATGCTTTAGTTTCGAAATACCATTATTTGAACAAAAGAGCTACACCATTTAAGTCTTATCCAGAGAATATCCGTAAAAAATTCATCGATATTGATGCCTATGTTCTCTTTGAAATTGACCATTGGATTGACTATCACCAAGAATATTTGCAACATGCAGATTCACATGTGACCTACGAGGATTTACTGTCAGATCCCATCAATCATCTCTCGCAACTCTTGCAAGACATCACGAAAACAGAGCCCGACAGGAAATTAGTAGAAAAGAGTGTCTTCTTATCCTCTTTCAAGGAAATCAAAAAAATGGGGGAAAAGAATAATCTCGAGCATGGATGGGTCTCTTCTTATCAAGGGGAGTTTGCACGAAAGGGTAAGGTTGGTACTTACAAAGAAGAACTCCGTCAACAGACAATAGATAAGATCTCAACGAAACTAGAAGGCATCTACACGATTATTTCTTAAAATCTTATTGTTTCGCAGCAATACTAATGTCATTTCAATCCGGTATTCAGTGAAAAATGTATCATATTTGCATTCATCCCCTAAATTCAAACACCCAAAAGCAACAATTTATAAAACATATTGAAAGTGAGTGAAAAAAGGGAAAACACATCATTGCTAGGCTTCCTTAAGTTTTTTAGAAAACTTCTAGGCGTACGCTTATACTTATATATTGTATTTAACATTGTTGTGAGCCTTTTAGATGGACTTGGCTTAGCGATGTTTATTCCACTTATTGGCTTCGCAACTGGTGGCATGGATACCACAGAGTCTCTTGGTAGGCTCAACTTTATACCAGACTTGTTTAAGCAAATGGGAATTAATCTTTCGCTATCAAAGACCTTGGCTGTGATTGTAGTCATTTTTTCTCTGAAAGCAATACTAGTCTATCTACGTCAACTTTTCTTTATTAAACTTCGTCTCAAGGCGCTTAAAGACATTAGGAACAACCTCATAGACCATTTAGACTCAGTTAACTATCTCTATTTTTCTAAAACAGAACCAGGTAAGATTCAATTTAATATGGTTGGTGAGACAACACGTCTCATTCAAACCATGACAAGTTATATACGTGTTCTTCAGCACATTGTAATTGTAGCAACTTATTTAACGCTCGCCGTTTTTACAAATTGGCAATTTTCCATTTTGGTTATCATAGGTGCACTATCGAGCAACATTATTTACAAAAAAATCAACTCGGCAACCAAAAAAGAAGCAAAGAAAATTTCTGGTCATGGTAATGTGTTTAATAACTACCTCATACAAGCATTACAAAATTTTAAGTACTTAAAATCAACAAATACATTTCAGCAGTACAAACAAAAGTTAAAAGCATCAATACACAGTTTTGAGTATAGCAATTTCAGGCTCGGGCGACTAAATGCCATTGCAGAAAGCCTACGCGAACCGCTCATCATCATTATTATTTCTGTGATGCTTGTTTTTCAAATTAAGGTGATTCACGGTGATGTTGGCGGTATTTTGGTGAGTTTATTGTTCTTCTACCGCGGTCTCTCACACCTCGTACAAATGCAAAATGATTGGAACTTATTCTTGTCAAATTCCGCATCGGTTGCAGCGCTAGAGGGCTTAAAGAATGACTTCGCAGAAAATAGCGAACCAAAGCAATTGATGACTTACGAGTATCCGGAACTTAATTCTGTAGAATTGAGAAACATTTCGGTAACACTGGGAAATCGAAAAATTTTAAATGAAATAAACTGTACGATTGATCATAAGGCTACAATTGCGCTTGTAGGACAAAGTGGGGCTGGTAAAACCACCCTTGCCAATGTGCTTATCGGTTTAATACCGCCCGACTCAGGCCAAATTCTTGTCAACGGTACAATTATAGACCAAAGTCACTTAACTGCTTTTCGTAAAAAAATAGGTTATATCACCCAAGAACCAGTCATGTTTGATGATACAATCTTCAATAACATTACCCTTTGGGATACGCCAAGCACAGAAAGTCTTGAGCGGTTTTACGAATGTCTTCACTTAGTACATCTTACTACATTTATTAATGAGTTGCCCAATAAAGAAAATACAAAACTTGGCACTAGTGGTATTCAAATTTCAGGTGGTCAAAAGCAGCGAGTATCAATTGCAAGAGAACTGTATAGAAATGTTGACCTCTTGGTCATGGACGAAGCCACATCTGCACTCGATAGTGAAACAGAAGTTATCATTAAAGACAATATTGAGGCCTTACAGGGAAAGTATATGTTGGTAATTATTGCACACAGGCTATCAACCATTAAAAATGCAGATAAAATCTTTATCATGTCACAAGGTAAAATTGTTGCCAGTGGCACTTATAGTGAACTACTTTCATCATCATCTAAATTCAAGAAGATGATAGAACTTCAAGAAATTTAGACCGTTTCGCATGAATATCATCCTTGCGCCCATACACAAAAACTTTTTTGCTGGTAGAATTTGGATGGGTTTAGATTATGAAAAAGTAGCAACTAGCCTTCAAGTGTTCGGGCATACAGTAAGCATCGTACCATTCAATGAATTGACGAGTAAACCATCGTCGTTTTTTGAAAATTCTCTTCTTTTCTATTCGAGCACCTATAATAAGAATTATCTTCAATACATCAAAGACACGATTACATTTTTTGAGAGCGTGAATGAATCATTGGTTTGCCTTCCTAATCTGACCATGCTGAAGTGTCTCGAAAACAAAGGGTTTCAAGAGCATGTGAAAAAACAGTTGGGTATTTCAAATCTCACAGGAAGATATTATGGTGATTTTTCTGACTTTTACAACGACAAAGATCGACTACCCTTCCCGTTCGTATTTAAACTGAACCATGGCGCATTATCCAAAGGGGTTTCTTTAGTAGGGAATATTGATGAGTTGAAAATGCTTGAAAATAAACACAATAGCAGAACGCTTAAAGATAAAATAGCTCAGTATTGGAATAAGAAAAGAAGCTTTAAGAAAGACGACAATTTGAAGCCCCAAAATCATCTACTTGAACAGAACTTTGATGATGTATTTGCGAAACGAACAAGTTTTGTTACGCAAGAATTTGTGCCAAACCTCACCCACGATTTTAAAGTGCTACTCTTTGGAGATAGATACTTTGTTTTAAAAAGGCAAACAAGAGAAAACGACTTTCGTGCCAGTGGGAGTGGCTTGTTTGGTTGGCCAAAGCCTGATGTAAGCCTACTACGCTATGCGCAATCACTAAAAAATAAGTTTAAACATCCTTTTATTTCACTTGATATTGGGGTTGATGCCAATGGCAAGCACTACTTATTCGAGCTTCAGGGTACAGGTTTCGGACCTATTTCTGTAACCCAAGCAACAGAATATTATTCCCTGAACAACGACGGAATAGAAGCGCATAAGAATTCGCAAACCCTAGAAGAGCATTATGCTTATAGCATTCATTTTCACGCACAAACATATCTTAGCGACTAATGAATGTATTCATTTACAGCAACCATACCGATTGGGAACAGCCAGTCATTACGCATTTTCAAACTACTGGCCTTTGGAATAAGGTAATTACAACATCAAATATTTTACCCGCAAACAAGCATGCCGAAGGGGTTTACATGCGTGATGCTAATTTTTCAAATATCGAACCAGCTCCTCATGAACTGTTTAATAATCTTAGACCTAAGATTTACCAATTCATGGACATGTATTCTCGAAATTCAAAGAATTCACAAAATGAAGAATTAGATTTTTCGGTGCAAGAATATTATGATTTCTTTCACTTACTCATCAATTTCTTTCACTTTCATTTCACCAATAACGATATTGATTTAGCCTTATTTAATCGTGCGCCACATACAGGCACCGATTTTGTTGCCTATTCTGTAGCCAAAGAACTAAACATTCGTACGTTAATGATGGAGCAATCGCGCTATCCAAATCGGTTTTTTTATTATTGGGATAATGATGATTTTGGAACCTTTAATACAACCAAGAAACTGTTCGAACATGAATGGATTAAACTCGAACAAAAATTTGAGAAGGACTTAATCTATATGAAGGGCGTGAATCCTAAATCTGGTAAAACAAACACCAAGATCAAAGAAAAACCGACCTATAAATTACTAAGGGAACTGTTCGATTCGGAATTGAGAGGTACGGCTATCAGCAGGTTTGAAAAAAAGAAGGCTTACCGCAAAAACAGAGAAGCCCTTTTTAGTGCAAGCCCAAATTTAGATGAGTCATATGTATATTTTGGTCTACACATGCAACCAGAAAAAACGACATCAAACTGGGGAGGCATTTATAATGACCAAATCTTAGCCCTAGAAAAGCTGGCTGAACTTATTCCGGATGGCTGGAAGATTTATGTAAAAGAAAACCCGAAACAAGATTATTTTATGCGGAGCAAATGGGTTTTTAAACGACTAAAGCTCATTCCAAAAGTAGTTTTTGTACCCACAAATACGTCCACCTACGACTTGCTGAAAAATAGCGAATTTGCAGCAACAATTACAGGCACACTCGGTTGGGAAGCTATAACAGGAGGTAAAAAAGTTCTTGCTTTTGGCTGGGGTGCATGGTACAAATCATTACCCGGTGTGGCAATTTACTCTGAACGGCTAGACTTAGAAGCGTTTTTAAACGAAGAAGTTGCATTTGATGATGTAGAGAAACAATACAACAAATTGATGAGCCACACCGCACCTGGAGTAATCTATAACCGAAAATGGCACACCAAATTGGTAGAGAACTATTCTAAAGATGAGAATATAGAAACCATAAAACAATCTCTTGAAACCATTTTTAAACACTACCTACAGTCGTGAAAATTATTCGTTTATCAACGTATTTAGACTTTGGCGGCCTTGAGAGTAGACTCGCAAACATCAGCCATGTTCAAGATGAAAATGAATGGATTTTTATTTGCCTAAATCGAGATGGCAACGCGGCGGAAATTATTCGTGGCAATAAGAAGCAGACCATTAATTTAGAAGTTAAGCCTTCGATTTATTCGTACAAAACATTTTTAGCAGTTTATAACATCATAAAAAAGCTTAAGCCTGATGTGGTGCATACTTCAGGTGCGGAAGCAAATTTTCATGGCATACTAGCGGCGCGTTTGGCTGGCGTGAAAAGAGTAATCTCTGAAGAAATTGGTGTGCCAAAGCGTCGTTTTATCAGTAAGGTAATATTCGGTTTAATCTATCAATTTACCCATGCTATGGTTGGTAACTCAACCGTTGTAACCGAGTATTTGCAACGCGAAGAATACGTGCCAAAAACGAAACTGTATGTAATACCCAATCCGGTTATTTTTTCAGAAATGGAGGAGCAACCAAGTCTTTTCGATTCAAAAAAAATCAATATTTTAACCTTATCGCGTCTTGAGCCTGTAAAAAATTTGCCGTCTGTGTTGCGAGTCGTAAAGCGTTTGTTGGAAGATGGTCACAACATACAATATCACGTGGTTGGCAGCGGAAGTAGCGAAGAAGAGTTGAAAGACCTCACCAAGCAGTTAGATATCGAACATGCTGTCACTTTTTGGGGTTATCAATCTACACCACAAGCTTTTTTCTCACAGGCCGATATTTATATCTTAAGTTCATTCACCGAAGGTTTTTCAAACTCACTTGTGGAAGCAATGTATCAAAAAACCATTTCTGTTTCCACAGAATCTGGTGCCGCTTCAGAAATTATTGATCACAGCAAAAATGGGTTCATTGTTCCTGTTGACGACGATGAAATCTTATATAAAACAGTAACAGAAATAATTGAATTACCAGATAACCCAAGCGAGCAAATACGCGTGAACGCAAAAAAAACTGTGCTCGAAAACTATTCACTTCAGAATCATATAGATTTACTGATGCAACTTTACCTTAGTAAATCAATTTAAGTACGTTGTTTCAAATTAGTTCTAGCTAGGGTGTTTGCACATCTTTATGAAGACTAATTTTACAACGAAAACAGAAGTTATTGGATAGAGAGTTACGAAAAACACCAAGTAAAAAAATTCTGTTCATTAGTTGGGACGGTTACCAAACAACTTATGCAGAAGGGTTGTTTATGCCCATTTTTCAGAAAGTAACAGAGCTATCAAATCAACAATATCAATTTCACTATTTACAATTTAGCAACGCAAGCAAAAAAAGGACTGCAATTACAAAAGCGACTGCCGATAAATTTAATATCCCCTACCAGCACGTATTTATAAACAAATACAATAAGCTTTCGCCTCTTTCCCATCTTTCTGCAATCATTACGCTATTACAATCACCCAGGATTATTAATAAGATTTTAAAAGAAAATCACTTTGATGCAATCATGCCTCGTTCCATATTTCCTGCAGCCATGATGAATAGAATGAGGGGTGTTGATACAAAGATTATTTATGACGCTGATGGCCTAGCTGCCGATGAAAGGGTTGATTTTAAAGGATTGAAAAAAAGTAATTTTAGATACAAGTACTCATTGCGCACGGAGCAGAGCATGTTTGAAAAAGCAGATCATGTAATTACTAGATCAGAGAAATGTGTTGATGTACATCAACTTAGAATTCCGACACTATCTAGGGACTTATTTACTGTTATCAATAACGGTAGAGACAAGAACTTTTTTAAACCCAATGCCGAAAATCGAAACCAAGTGAGGAAAGAACTCGGTGTAGATGATGATGAACTACTTCTTTTATTCTCTGGGTCTTTGGGTGATCAATATGGGTGGAAAGAAATGGTAGAGATTGTGCGCCATGTCAATAAAAAAACAAAAGCCAAATGGCTTGTTTTAACAGTAAATAAAGAGTTTGCCCAAGAACACTTACCAGCAGACCTTACTGATAGAACAATGATTAAGCATGTTCCATTTAATCAAATGGCGAACTATTTAAATGCTGGCGATGTTGCCTTTGCTATCAGACAACCCTCTTTTAGCATGCAGGGTGTGTGCCCAATTAAACTTGGCGAATACTTGATGATGGGTTTGCCCACAATAGCATCAAAGGGAATAGGTGACACAGAAGACATTTTGAACGGCGCTCCAAGCTGTTTTATGTTTGACCACGACTTGCCTTCAAGCACGCAAGATGCCGCAAACTGGATTGAAAATCTACAATTTACCTCATCCAAAACTAGAGATGAGATTAGAGAGTATGGCGTCTCAAATTTTTCTTTAGAACAAACCGCTGAGGCATATATTACCGTATTAAATTCTGTATTAACATCATAATAGGCCAACCCGCTCTTGAGTAAAACCCCCGACCACATGCGCATTACCTATGTATTACCAAGCTTAGCTGTTGGTGGTGCGGAGTATCAATCAATTAACCAGTTAAATGAGTTATCTAAACGTGGCTACGCTACTCAACTCATTGTACTATCTGATATAAAATACCTCATTCACTTGCTCGATCCGCAGATTGAAGTGCATTTTATGAATCAGTTAGATCTAAAGTCGGTGAATATTCGCTCTTTTCGCAGTATACTCCGTATTCGGAACGAATTTTCTAAGCAAATTACTGCATTCAACCCGCAGTTCATCATTGCTCATTTGCCTGTAGCGCAGCTTGCCTGCCGAATGATAAAAGCAATTAACAGTGGCAAAAGCAAATTAATATGTTATCATCATTCCACGCATTTCGCAATTTATCCCAACGATAGTTTAAAGCGTAATCTCTTCCAAACATTCAATAACCAACTCATTAAGCAAGATGCCGGAAACATATTTATTTCAAAAGCAGTGCAAGATGATGTCACCTCTCATATGAAACTTAACAACGGCGTAATCATTAATAACGCAGTGCCGGAAGTTGAAGTAAACTCTGATCAATCGTCATTTTTTTTACAAAAATTCAATCTTAAAGAGAAACAGTATTACATCATACCTGGCAGAATAGAACGAATCAAGGGGCAGGCGTTTTTCTTGGAAGCTGCTGCTGCGCTCATCAAAAAACATAAGCTAACCATTGTTTTTGCTGGAACAGGAGGGTATGTTGATCACTTACAAGATATTATAACAGCCAACGACCTAAAAGATCATGTTGTATTCACAGGCATTGTAAGCAATCAGGAAATACTTGCACTGATGAAACATGCTTCTTTTGTAATCATTCCCTCGTTGTTTGAAGGCTTTGGTAATGTGGCAATAGAGGCACTGATGCTTGGCAAAACGGTTATCGCAAGTAACGCAGGCGGTCTACCAGAGGTAATTACCGATGGGCAAAATGGTTATTTGTTTGAAAAAGAAAATGAAGAGAGTTTAAATCACCTTCTTGAAAAAGTAATTGAAAATGGTAATCAATTCGAAAAAAACCCAAGCGCTCAAAAACAAGTCTACAAAACAAACTACACTATTGAAAATCAAGTGACTACAATGCTGTCTTATTTAAGCAATTTTTAGCTTGAATACTTATTCTATTTTACCACATCTTTGCAGCTTAAATGAAGGAACAGTTATGAGCGATCATCTACGTATAGGCGTTATCGGTCTCGGGTATGTCGGCTTGCCGTTAGCTAGGCTTTTTGCTACGAAATTTCCCGTGGTTGGCTTTGATATCAATGAACAACGCATTACAGAACTTATGCAAGGCATTGATTCTACCCTTGAAGTTGAAAACAGCGAATTGCAAGAAGTATTGAAACAAGGCGTGCCAAAAATTGGAGAACAAGGCTTGTACTGCACAAAAAATCTCGATGAAATTAAAGACTGTAATGTCTTTGTAGTTACGGTGCCTACACCTGTTGATAAACACCACCGACCAATTTTAACACCTCTTTACAAGGCTAGCGAAACTGTTGGCGCTGTACTTAAAAAGGGCGATATTGTCGTATATGAATCCACTGTTTATCCAGGTGTTACCGAAGAGGAATGTGTGCCTGTTCTTGAGGAAGTGAGTGGGTTAACATTCAATCAAGATTTTTTCGTTGGTTATTCACCAGAGCGTATTAACCCGGGTGACAAAAAACACACCGTTGAGAAAATTGTGAAAGTAACCTCAGGCTCTACCCCAAAGACTGCTAAAACGGTAGATGATCTTTACCGTTCAGTAATTGTAGCCGGCACACACTTGGCGCCGTCCATAAAAGTTGCCGAAGCCGCAAAAGTGATTGAAAACTCTCAGCGAGATATCAACATTGCCTTTGTAAATGAGTTGGCGAAAATCTTCAACTTACTTGATATTGATACGCACGAAGTCTTAGCTGCGGCAAGAACAAAATGGAATTTCCTACCCTTTTCACCAGGCTTAGTTGGCGGGCACTGTATTGGTGTAGACCCTTATTATTTGGCGCAAAAAGCCGAAGAACATGGCTATCACCCAGAAATTATTTTGGCAGGCAGAAGAATGAATGATAGTATGGGCGGCTATGTTGCTAGTGAAGTTGTGAAACTCATGTTACAAAACGATGCAAAAGTGAAAGGTGCCGATGTACTCGTGTTGGGCTTCACTTTTAAGGAAAATTGCCCCGATGTAAGAAACACAAAAGTGATTGACGTGATTCATCATCTTGAAGAATTTGGTACCCATGTTACTGTGTTTGATCCGTGGGCGAATGTAGAAGAGGTAAAACATGAGTATGGCAAAGACATTTTAACAGAACTACCGACTAAGAAATTTGATGCGATTGTATTGGCCGTAGCGCACAATGAATTTCTTACCCTAGACCTCAACGCACTCAAAACGCCAAACGCCGTAGTGTACGATGTGAAAGGAGTACTTTCTCCTGAACACCTCAATGCCAGGTTATGAACAAATACCGAGAACAGAGAAAACAAGAGACTAACTTATCTACTTGGGACTTTGTAAAGTTTTTTCAAGGTCTTTTAGGTTATCATGTCTACGTGTTTCTTGCCTTTAATATTCTCGTTGGGATGCTGGATGGTATTGGGCTTGCCATGTTCATTCCCTTGCTAGAAATAGCTACGGGCACTAGTGGCGAAGAAAGCTCACTCGGTAACCTAGAGTTTTTGACTAACTTTTTTGACAACATTGGCATTCCCCTGAATATCATTAGTGTGCTCGTTTTCATGATGATCATTTTTACTTTTAAGAGTATTGCTGCCTATCTACGTGACTTATATTTCATCAAATTACGTCTTACATCTATAAAGAAAATTAGATTTCGGCTAATCAAGCAACTTCGTTCTCTTTCATATGTCGGGTACACAAAAGCCGACCCAGGGGCAATACAGTTTGCCATGATTGGCGAAACACAACGATTAGTGCAGGGAATGACACAGTTTGTGAGAACTGTACAAAGTTTTGTGATTTTGCTCACTTATGTCTTCCTTGCTTTCGTAGCTAACTGGAAATTTGCCATACTTGTAGCCATTGGTGGTGTGCTCTCAAATTTTATTTATAAGTTCATCAATCAGCTTACACGCAGAGAGGCCAAAAAACTTTCCTCAATAGGAAATCGATTCAATAGTTACCTCATACAGTCAATTCAGAATTTCAAGTATTTAAAAGCCACTAATGCGTTTCAAAAATATGAGCAGAACTTAAGACATGCGATTTACGATTTTGAACAAACTCAGTTTAGAATTGGAAATTTAAATGCAATTGCGCTCAACATTAGAGAGCCGTTAATCATCATGATCATTTCAGGTGTTTTACTCTCTCATATTTTTCTATTGGGGGGCACCTTCGCTGGTATTTTAGTGAGTTTATTGTTGTTTTATAGAGCGTTAAACTATTTAGTCACCATGCAAAATTCCTGGAATGTCTTCTTGGCAAATTCTGCCGCCTTGGACGCTATTACTGAGCTTACAGATTCCTTCAATGAAGATTCGGAGGGTAAACAAGTCAAAGAGCCTTATGGAGATGTAACTGAATTAACAGTAAGGAATGTACATCTCACATTAAACAATAACCACATTTTACGGGGTATTGATTTAAACATTTCACCCAATGAAAGCGTGGCATTTGTTGGTGAAAGTGGGGCTGGAAAAACCACCTTAGCCCACATTCTTGGTGGTCTTATTCAGCCATCTACAGGCAACCTTTTGATTAATAACAAGGAGCTCGACTCTTCTATGACCAATTCGTTTAGAAATAAAGTTGGCTACATTTCTCAAGAGCCCGTTATTTTCGATGACACCATCTACAATAACGTAACGTTTTGGGCAGAGAAAAGTGACGAGAACATGTCAAAGTTTTGGGATTGCATTAAATTGGTACATTTAGAAGACATGATTGCCAACCTGCCAAGTAAAGAAAATAGTGAGCTTGGCAGCCAAGGTGTGTTAGTTTCTGGTGGTCAAAAGCAAAGAATATCTATTGCCCGAGAGTTGTTTAGAGATGTGGATGTGCTTGTGATGGATGAAGCGACATCGGCATTAGATACAGAAACTGAAAACATCATCAAAGAAAATATTGAAAACTTACAAGGCGAGTATATGATGATTATTATTGCCCATAGACTATCTACAATCAAAAATGTTGATACCATTTATTTAATGAAACAAGGTGAAATTGTAAATAAAGGGGATTTTCAAGAACTGTATGCTAAATCTGATACTTTTCGAAGAATGGTAGATTTACAAGAGGTTTAACATTTTGATTTGATAAATGAAAAAATTCTTAAAAACACAACTATACAAGATTAGGTCAATTAATAAGCCTAAGATTTTTTGCATTTCTTTCCAACGGACAGGTACCACATCAGTCGGTAATTTTTTTCTTGATCATGGTTTTAGGGTTGCCAAGTACTCTCAAACAAGAAGTCAGGGATGGTCAAAACTAAGAATGATAGGTGACTACGAAAAGATATTTTCTTCCATAGGTTTTATTCAAAATCAAGTTTTTGAGGATAATCCTTGGTTTGAAGACGATTTCTACCGCCTCCTTTATCATCGTTTTCCAAAGTCAAAATTTATCCTTTTTACGCGAGATCCAGATAAATGGTTTGATTCTATGGTAAGTCACAGCGGTGGCAAAACCCTTGGTAATACTTACAAGCATTCAAGAGTCTATCGACGAGAAAGTGAATTTGATCAATTGAATGGCGAGAAAAATTGGTACAAGAATCTTCACGAAATTGATAATTTACTGACACTTGATGAAAGGCACAGAACACATTACAAGGAAATTTATGACTTACGCAATGAGTCAGTGAAAGATTTTTTTAAATTTTATGGTGATCATGATAGATTCATACATTGTGAGTTAGAGGATGAAAAAAAATGGCTAAAGCTTGGTGAGTTTTTTGGAATTAAAGTAGTTGACACCTATGAATCACACAAAAACAAGACTTTAAATAAAATAGAATAGGTGCTTTTTAATTCTATAGAATATGCTTTTTTCTTACCCATTGTGTTCTGCTTGTATTGGTTTGTAACAAACAAAAACCTTTC
>ENA-ORXM01001526-ORXM01001526.1-marine-metagenome-genome-assembly--contig:-NODE-1526-length-31977-cov-4.390533_pt1 | contig 31977 bp, 36 predicted proteins | sample MGYA00237867_ERZ511480 | MGnify/ENA primary metagenome ERZ511480 (study PRJEB26309, sample SAMN06266103) | marine metagenome | isolation source: Algal blade | place: United Kingdom:Sidmouth, United... | reverse complement strand
ACATTTGCAGCCCCTGTTTCGCCTGTATCTCCTTTTGGACCTTGCTCGCCTTGCGCTCCCGTTGCTCCTGCTACACCTGGCTCACCTTGAATTCCTTGTTCTCCTTGAATTCCTTGTTCTCCTGCTGGGCCCATTGGACCTATATCTCCATCTGCTGAATCTTTGCTACAAGATGTCATTGCTAGAGCCATTACCATTAAGCCGCTCAATAAAATTTTCAGTGTAGTTTTCATAATATTTACGAATTTCGGTTTTACACTTATTAATGGTATCAGAGGTAAAGGGTTAACATTAGAAATAAAAAAAAGTGGGAATTAATTATTGGTAGATGCAGAAAGAGTATTTAATTTTTTGGTACTTGGCCAATCATTGAAATAGGTGCTAACACTCGGGTTACCTATTTTAATTACTGATGAAGGGTCATTTTCAATAATATTATAATTATCAGCTAGTGCAAATACGTCTGGCCATAAAACAGCTTTCTTTGTATCGCTATTACTTAGAGCACCAAGCACACTGCTATGCATATAGCGGCTCCCCTAGTTCTACACGATTTAGAATTGTTTTGTCCATACCGAAGAGATAACTTTCCTAATTATTAAATACTTACATTGCCGGTAATTGAAAAACTTTATGTTTTGCCCAAAAGTCGTTAGTAAACGAATTAGGAACAAGCCCATAGGGCCTTACAAGAAAAATACCTTGATTTTTTGGCTGACCTCGGAACATTTCATCTGGATTATAGCGTACATGTTAATCATAAAATTAAATAATGGAACAACTCAATGAATTTCAAACGATGTGGATGTCATATCCAGATCCATCATCAGTATTAGACCAAGCCTTTAGTAAAACTAACAGCCCCGAAACCAGTGAAGCCACAAGAAATTGGATTCATAGTTCTTTTCATAATACATGTTGTGTACGGTTATGCTATTCCTTAAACGATACAGTTTCTCATAGAGTGACTCAAACTGATGCGAGAGCGGCCGGTTTATCTATTTCAGATTATGTAACGGGAAAAAATGGCAAGTATATTTTTAATGTCCCTAATGTAAGTCAATATTTAAACGATAGGTACGGAGCACCTACCATGAAATGGGAAGGCACAAGTAATCCTAGTAGAGAGGATTTTGCAAAAGAAATTGAAAATCAACAAGGAATAATTATATTTCACGAGCAAATGCCTGGTCTAAACGGTCACGTAGATTTGTGGGAAAAAGGATTGGTTAAAACTTATAATTTATTTGATACAGCTCATTCCATGGAATTCTGGGTAGTGTCTAACTAAAACGTCTAAAAGATGAAAAAGATTTTTCAACTCATTGCATTTTTACTACTTGCAAGTTGTAATTCACAATCCAAAAAAATCATACCCTTTGAAACCGAAAATGGTTGGGGGTATAAACAAAATGAAGAAATCATAATACAACCCCAATTTGGAATAGCTAGTGAATTTACGGACTGCGGTATTGCGGCGGTAGGAGATAGTGAAAACGGAAATTACTACATTGATAAGGATGGAAAAAAATTAAATATTCCGGTCTTAGAAGTCGGCAATTTTGTTGATAGTTTTCAAGATGGTTACGCCCGTTTTAAAAAAGATGGTAAAATAGGTTTCATAGACGAATGTGGAGAAATAGTTATACCTGCGCAATTTGAAAGTGTTACGTCGTTCAAAAATCAAATAGCCATTGTTAGTAAAGGATTTGAAGTAATTACAAACGGTCCGTACAAAACACACAAAGGAGGTACCTATGGGGCAATTGATAAAGATGGAAATTTGATCATACCTTATAAATTTGACTTTATTTCAAGTTTTTCAGACGAAAAAACTGCAAATGCTAAGATTGACGGAAAGGATGTTATTATCAATGCAAAAGGTGAAATCGTAAAATAACGCTATTAATTTTATAAGATAAAGAGTCGAATTTTTCTGAGAACCTATAGTTCTGTAAGCATTATTTAAAATGAAAAAAGCACTTTTAATAGTCTTCTTATTGGGTTTTACATTCGGTTTTTCGCAAACGGAGGTGGCACAAATAGACTTATCTGATGGTGCTCTGGAGTTGACAGAACAGAACGTTATCTATGACCCCAGTTACTTTTCTATTGATTACCCCAATGGAGATGTGCCTAGTAACAAAGGAGTTTGTACAGATGTTGTTATACGTGCCTATCGAAAAATTGGAATTGATCTTCAGAAAGAAGTTCATGAAGATATGAAGGCCAATTTCAGTGTCTATCCTAAAAATTGGGGCCTTACCTCTACGGATAAAAATATTGACCATAGAAGGGTTCCTAATCTTATGACCTATTTTAAACGGCAAGGTGCGGAAAAACCAATTTCCGACAACCCAGAGGATTACGCATCCGGAGATGTAGTTTGTTGGAATCTGGGAGGGGGCACAACCCATATTGGCATTGTAGTGGACAAGAAATCAGAAGACGAAAACCGAAACTTAATTGTGCACAATATTGGTGGAGGTCAAGTTTTAGCTGATTGCCTTTTTTCCTATACCATTATTGGTCATTACCGTTATAAACCATAAGAACGCTTGATTACAATTAATGTACTCAAATTCCAAGAAAGCACATAAAGAGATACTGGAACTATTTTATATTCAGCTGTCCAATACGATGCTTTTATTAGAAAAGGGCCAATCTTGAACAAAAAAAAGGCCATCTAATTTAGATAGCCTTTTTTGTACTAAGATTACTCTAGAACTATTTTATAACTTTTACATCAATAGAGATTCTTTCTGCATTTAAAAGATTAATCTTAATCGCTCCTATTTTTCCTTCGGCAGTTTCAAAAAGAACTACATCTCTATAGGTAATCGGTTGAGATTCATCATCGTTGACAACGGTAAGGTCCTTAAGTAAAGTATCGTCTTCGATCATATCAAATTCCTCAGCAGTCATTTCTACATTGGCCATTTGTATTAGTGTGGTCTTTGCTCCCTCTATCTCTTCAAAATCCCGGTCATTATCAGGGCTGTTAAAAGCAATAAAAGCCTGGTTAGCAAAAGATATCAAATCAATTTCAGCAATATTTTCTTCGCTAACTTCAGATTGTTTGTAAGTCTCCCCTGTAGTAACAGAAAAAGCGACACCATACTCGTCAGAATCTGAATCTATTAGTTTTAGCTCAACATCTTCATAGGATAAAATAGCACCGGTTTCTTCTACTACAACTTCATCTTCACTATCATCATCCGAACATGAAGTAAATCCAACAAATAATACGAGTAATGGCAATACTAAGATTTTTTTCATCTTGAAATTTTAAAGATTAGAACTTACAAACGGGAAAGAAGTTGTCTTTATTGCAATAATTTAAGCGGTCCTGATGATAAACACACTGATTATGTAATAGGCATTTATGGTTTGCCTTAAGAATAATTTTATTGATATATTTCTGAAGGTATATCTTGTTACATGTGGATTTCATTTCGCATGTAATAAGGTTTATCAGTTTAAGAGTAAAGCCTATTTCAGAAATTGGAACGTAGCTTAATTAACTATCCAATATTCTTGATGCATGTTCATACCCTATAATATAAGCTTTATAGATTCCTTTTGGGTCCAAAACATCTAAATGATATAGCTCTTTAGGCATAAACATAAGATTTGCATATTGTAGTTTATTTACAGCATTTGAGTGCAACATTAGAAGCTTGGTGCGTTGCGTTAATTCCAATTGGTTCTTAAGCACTCCTATGCCCACATCTTTCATAGAAGATGTATAGCTTCCTATGATATAATCGGTTGTTGTTTTGAGCGGTTCAATAGGAAAATTGTTCATAATGCCACCATCTGCATATAAACGCCCATTAATGGATACGGGATTAAAAACCGGTGGTAAAGCCGCAGAGGCCAAAACGGCTTTAAGAAGACTTCCGCTACTAAAAAACTTAGAACTACCATTTTGAAGATCGGTGGCTACTACGAACAATTTTTTCTCAAGCGCCTCGAACATATCTACAGGGAAATATTTTCTAAAAAATGCTATGTACTCCTTCGTATCAAATAAACCGGCCTTACTAATGGTCAGGAAATTATATTTTAGTAACGGAGTTTCTTTAAAAATGACCAGCATTTCTGATGGAGCAATACCATTAGCGTATAAAGCGCCTACAATGGCACCAGCACTTACTCCAGATATGACATCCGGATAAATTTGGTGTTCCATTAGTGCCTTGAGAATACCTACGTGGGCCATCCCTTTAATTCCTCCACCAGACAATACAATCCCAATGGTTTTATTTTTTAGGCGCTCTTCCATTTTCATATGAACAGCCATATTTTAATTTCCATCTTCCGTATTAGCGAATTCAGATTTATATTTTTCCAAAAACTGCTTTTGCCTTTCTATCATTCGTTTTCTTGTTTTGTCTATATCCATGAAGTCTTTTCCGAAATCACTTCCAAAAAAATCATCGTTAAAAAAATGTTTGCTAAAAAGTGAATCTCGAGAAAAAATATCTTCAAAGCCCTCATTTCTAAATCCTGAATAATCCGTAAAGAATCTTGATTTAAAAGATTGCATTAAACTATCCCTATCTAGGGCGCTAAGATTATCTACTTTGCTATTGGAAGACCAAGAATATATACTATCATACTGTATTAAATTCCCGTTTTCATCAAATTTCTTATCCACCTTCCATGTTCCTTTAGGTTGTACTACAGTACTCTCCCCACTTTCTTTTATATCGGCTTTTTTTATTTCGTTCTTTTGTCCGTTACAACTCAAACATAACAAGCCAACCATACCTACTAAAATATATTTTTTCATGACTATAGATTTTATGTTAAACTTAATTTTGGGGTTGTAGAAAATGTCTTGAAAAAACCACCAGTATCCATTATTCTGATCAGTTTATTTTGGTGGAACACTTCAGATTTTCTTTCCCCATTCTTATACCAAACACATTCTACATAACTATCATTATCAACCAGGCCAAGTATGGCATTTTTCTTGGGCACGTATTTAAGAACTTGCATTTTGCGAGCGGTAATGCTTCCTTTGATTTTTACCCAATCTCCAGGTTTAAACTTTTTCTTCATAACATATCATTTTAAAGAATGAATGAAATAATTGGGAAGGATACTGGTAAAACCAGCATCCTCCTCAATATCTTTCTCTAAAATTTGGTGAAGTAGCTACGAAATTTCAATATTCCTAGCAGGCTTGCGTTTGGCCTCTTCTTTTTTTGGTAAAAGAATGCTTAGAATACCATCTTGATAACTTGCATTAACCTTTTCGTCGTTCACGGTTTCGGGCAACGTAAAGGACCTTTTGAAAGAGGAGTACCCGTATTCCCTACGGGTATACGTATCTTCCTTATGCTCATTCGTCTCCGTGGTTTCTGTAGAAATAGATAACACTTGATTGTCCAAGTCTATCTGAAAATCTGATTTCTTTAGGCCTGGAACTGCCATTTCTAGAATGAAATCATCTGCCGTTTCTTTGATGTTTACTTTTGGCAAGGTAATTCCTGTATTAAAATTAGAGGTAAATACAGACGGTAGACCAATGTCAAAGACATCATCTAACCAAGTTGACAAAGTTGGGAAGTTTACATTTGAATTTGTTTTGGCTAAACTTCCGTTTTTAGGAACATTAACTAAAGTGCTCATAATAACAAAATTTTAAATTAAACATTATTTCAAATTTGTAACCTTTGGATTACACTTTTTCCTCAGCAAAAAAAATACCAAAATGGATTACATTCTCTTTCTGACAATTTGGTCTATCCCGCTAAGAAATTTTGTCATAATTCTGCATAATTGTCATTTTAAAAGTCTTCGTAAAATGACATATTTTCTTTTTTTTGCAGTCCCAATACCCCATCAGGATAGGTTTGACTTGTTCGTCTTAACATATATTCTTATGATTTAGCATTTGACAAGAACTCTGTAAGAAATATCACATGTTTAAATGATTGTAGTATAATATATTTAACGATATTAGTGAGGTAATTTTCAGATTCGTATTCAATCCTATTCAGCAGAACATGAAAACTAGAAGCAACTTCCCACTAACACTTACACAACGGCAAGAGGTTACTATTTTAAATAGTTTTCAAATAGATTCCCAAAGACTCCTTGCAGCTACGAACGGGGTTCTTCAAAAGCTAAATTTTAAAACAAAAGAGGAGACCAATAGCGTTGATTTTATTTATCCGGTTGGGTTCACTACCCATTCAGGACAAAATGAATTAGAGGGAATGAGAACCTTACGGCAAGGGACCATTGAGCTCATTAAGCTGCCAAACGATAAGATTGAGATTAGAAGTAGTATCAACCTCAAACACCTTGCTATTGTAGCTAGCGGTATTGGATTGGTATTTTGTCTCGTGGGATTTTATATTTCAGTGGTCGATAGAAGTATGGAACATATAGCGCTAAGCTTAATTCTCATAGTCAGTATTCTAGTAATCGGTAGAAATTACATCAAAAATAAAGTTGCGAATATTCTAAATGAAATAGTGCAAAGCGCTACTAAATCAATCTAAAAGGATTTCAATGAAAAAATTAATTCTAAGCCTAGTTCTCCTTGTATCCATAGCATCTTGTGATGATTGTGGAGATATTGCTTGTGTCACAAGCCCACCTGTCTTTTATTTAGAACTTATAGACAAGGTTTCCGGTGAAAATTTACTTACCAATGGTACCTATAGTGAAAACGATATAAGCATAACAAATCTTGAAGAACAGGGCAAAGAAGTGGAATTTGTCTTTGAAGAGGAAGATGGGGTGAACCTTATATATTTATATCCTGGCTCGGGACCGGGAAGTGTTGCTTACGATCTTACAATTGGTTCAGAATCCATTTTCAATTTATTTGCAACGCTTGAAATAAGAAAAAGCGACTGTTGTAATACTACAGTTACTACGGAATTTAGTATTGAAAATGCTGAGTACGAACGAGATGAAAATACCGGTAATTACAAGATTTTTGTAGACTAGATACTAAGGGCATTGTTATTATTCAATCTTTTAAGAGCATTTAATAGTGTTTTTGAGATACATTATAAGACAATATTGCAGACCTTTGTATACTATAATTAGTACGCCGGTCCCCAAGTCTAATATCTGTTTTCAATGAAAAATTTTACTTGTCAGCATTGCTCTAATGTGGTGTACTTTGAAAACCACACCTGTGTGGCCTGTAAACAATGGTTGGGATACGAGCCCTATTCCTCGCGAATGCTTGCCACGAGCTCACAACAGTCTTCTCCTATATTTCAGTTAGAGGGAAGAAATTATATGTATTGCAATAACCACCAACACCATGTGTGCAATTGGCTCATTGAAGCCAATAGTACTGGTACCTTTTGTGAGGCTTGTAAACTAAACCGTACCATTCCCAACCTTTCCGTACAAGATTATGTTAAGGAATGGAAAAATCTAGAACGTGCCAAACATAGGCTTATATATGCCCTAAAAAGATGGAGACTGCCTTTCTACCGTTCCACTCCGGGCAGTTATAATTTGGAATTCAATTTTCTTTCGGGAGATGAAAAACTAAAAGATAACCAATCTGCAATGACAGGCCATGCCAACGGTCTTGTTACCATAAACCTTGCAGAGGCAGATGCTATTTCCAGGGAGCAAGTACGGCAAGAGCTTGAAGAACCTTACCGTACGCTTATAGGACACTTTAGGCACGAAGTAGGACACTACTATTGGGACCGACTTATTTACGAAAACCCTAATAACCTAACTGCATTCCGGAATCTTTTTGGAGATGATCGTGCAGACTATGGTCAGGCTTTAGAACAGCATTATAAAAAAGAGGTCAGTTATAGTTGGAAAGGAAACTATATAAGCAAATATGCCAGTTCTCACCCTTGGGAAGATTGGGCAGAAACTTGGGCGCACTATTTACATATGGTAGATATGCTGGATACAGCACTGAATTTTGGATTGCTCAGCAATACGGAAACCAAGGTTGTAAATGCTTACAACCATTCTAATTTTATGGATATTTTTGAAGCTATTGTACCCTTGTCCATTGCCGTAAACAGCTTAAACCGAAGCATGGGTCAACCAGATGTATACCCATTCGTAACGCCTAAAAACGTATTGCAAAAATTAGAGTTTGTACACCAAGTTTTACGAAATTATACTACTGTTAACAACTAGATTTTCTATAGAACAACATCCGGAAATGAAAAAAACCAAGGCTAGAAAAGCATTTTCATTTTCATATGTAAAAGATATGTATTAACTTAGTAATGAGCTCGTAACCTACTAGCATACAGTAGTATATCTTACTTAATAACCTACATTCTTAAATCTAGCCCTATGGAACTACTAATAAAAGGTAATACCTATACGAACTATTTTTTTATGCTTTTTGGATTAATTGGCGCTACGTTTTATTTTTTAGAAGGCAGCTATACCCGAGGTGGTATTTTGGCCCTTGTTGGCTTTGCTTATTTAGCCAAAATCTTAGAGCCTTTGTTTAGGAAGGGATAGAACCACCGTATCTATTTCTCTACATTATACACATCCTTTAGCACTGAGATTACAGAGCCCTCAAAATAAGTATTGAGGTCGTACCGTATTCTTACTTTCGTACCTAACGGAGCGTAGTAATAAATTACCCAAGCATCACCCTCGGCAGTACCTATGCATCCGTTAGAATATGCTTTCCCTAAACTTTTGGGGTTTGTAGTGGGGTGAATCATTTGTCCGTTTCTAATGCCATTAATTTCGGTTTCCATCCAAGGAACTTGGGGCATTTGGGTAAGTTTTCCATCATCACGATGGGTGGTATAAAACTGTTTTCCATTTACCGGATTATAAAATTCAGGATGTTTGGCATGTCTGATTATAATGCCTTCACCTGTTTTTGTCCTTAAATCCGTTATACGGTCTCCCATTTTCAAATACCGTTGTTTGTCCTGCCCTACACGCACTATAAAGGTTCGTTTTAAAATAGAATCTTGATAAATACGTAGTTTAAACTCAGGTATATTCACTTCTATTTCCGTATTTGCAAAATCATCTAAAATGCGACAAGCGTTGGTAGAATCCGGAAGATGTAGCACACTTCCTTTGGGCAGTGCTATCATCTGTCTTTGGTCATATACAAAAGAGTCCCGCTCCATCATACGGTAGTAATCGGTATTCGCTAATGTATCTATAACCCAAGGATTATTCCGCACCAAAAGATGTTCAGAAAGCGGATATGGCACTATAGAGTCATAGCGTACCACTAAAGAATCCAAATACTGGAAATACTCCGCTATCCTTACATTCCTTTTAACTTTTATATCCTCATATGTTTTCGGTTTTTTAATAGGAGTAGCTATGGTATCACCCAACGTTTCAGCCGGTATAGCATCTTGTTCTTTTACTTTTTTCGTAGCTTTTTTGCAAGCTTCTACGCAAAAGAACAGTAGTATGACGAAAAGAATACGTGATACATTTAAAAATTGAATGGACTTTGGTTCTTTTTGGTTTTTCACCATTGGGGACATATTATTTGGGCTACATATACAACACCTATATTCCGCCTAATATAGCCAATTTATTAGGTATTGGGTGCTACAAAATCAAACGCTTCATCTAACTGAGAAATATCAAAATAACGTTTTCGATACCCTCTTTGGAGACTTGAATAAATTACTTGTATAAACTCCTTACTCTTACTTTTACTGACTTTTAGCGCATCTAAGTTTACTAAGACGTTTATATGACTATATCCTTTTTGAACCTTTGCCATAAAAAACTTTTGATTAGCTTTTTATCGGTTTCGGCACATTCGCCTATAACTTCCAAAGCAAATGTGTTTCCTAGAAAAATCTTTAGTTTTTTTACTATGACCCTAGTTTTTGGACATAATCAAAAGTAAAAACTATGGACTACCTATACCATGATTTTTGTCAGTAATATTGTTCCGAGGTTTTAAGAAATGATTCGTCCGTCTTCCATTTGAATAATACGATCCGTTCGTTTTGCAAAGTCTTCATCATGGGTTACGATCAAAAGTGAAAGACCTTCTTCTTCCTTCAATTTTTTAAAAATATGAAATACATTGTCCGCATTATGGCTATCCAAATTTCCAGTTGGTTCATCTCCCATAAGAATTACGGGGTTGTTTATTAAAGCCCTAGCAATGGCCACACGTTGCTTTTCACCACCCGATATACGTGAAGCCCTTTGATGAGCCAAATAATCGATTTTTAGCATTTCGAGCTTCTGCATGGCATCTCGCTCAATAGCTGTATGCGATTTCTCGTTTAGTTTTTTTGCGGGAAGCATTACATTCTCCAATACCGTGAATTCAGATAACAAATAGTGAAACTGAAATACAAAACCAATATGTTTATTTCGCATTCGCGATAGTTCATTGTGGTGCCTTCCGGTAACCAGCTCATGGTTGAGATACAATTCTCCCGTATACTCCGTATCCATTGTGGAGAGAATATAGAGCAAAGTAGACTTTCCTGAACCTGATTTCCCCATGATAGATGCAAACTCCCCTACTCTTACCGCAAAAGAAATATCCTTGAGTACATGAAAGTCTTTTGGCTTATAAAAGTGCTTATTTATATCTTTCGTTTCTAGAACATACTCCATTTTATCACGCTTTAAGTTCCACGAATTATAATTACCGGATCAATGCGTCTTGCTTTTGCAGAAGGTAACCAACCGGCCACGAAAGTAGAAAGTAACGCGAAAACAAGCCCCACAACGTAGTAACCTAAATTATAACTAACAGGGTATGTTGTAATCGTTGGTAAAGCCGAGGTTTCAAAAGCCAGGTTATCTATTACTCGGGAAAGCAAGTAACCAATGATCAAACCCAATCCGCCCCCGACAAAACCAATAATCATAGCTTGACTCATAAAAATAAGCTGTACATCTAGACCAGAGAACCCAATAGCTTTTAAAATGGCGATATCCTTCATTTTTTCATAAATAAGCATGTTGAGTATATTGTAAATACCAAAACCTGCTACAATCAACAACGTTATGGACACCGCATAGGTTATAAGATTTCTAATATTAGAACCGGTCTCAAACTGTGCATTGGCCTCATTGATATCCGTTGCTTTTACCATAAATTGCTTTTGTAACCGTTTGGCCAATGTCGGAGCCAAAGAAATATCGTTTAATCTAATATTAATATCGGTAATATAATTTTGTGCCTCACCCATAATACGTTGTACGGTCTTGAGATTGGCAAAACTCTGACTGTTATCTACAGTTGCAACCCCGCTTTGATAAAAGCCCACAATCTTAAGAGGAAAAATAGCTCCCCCTACGGTACTAATTTGTACCCTATCCCCAACTGACAAAGACATTTTTTCAGCAAGACCAGAACCCAATAAGATTCCGTTATCCGTATTCTTAAGGGCTTCTGGCGTTCCGTTTACGATATAATCGCCCATGCTAGAAAGTCGGGTTTCCTCCATAACATTAATACCGATCAAAGCGCCACTTAGTTCAATTGAACCCGACAAATAGAAGATTTGAGCCTGTAACTGAGGTGTAGCCCCCTTTACGTCTTTATCTTGTTTTAAATAGTTGAGAATGGGCAATGCATTGTGAATCTTTTTCTGAATTTGTCTAGGTCTAATGGAATGCACTACGTTCATAGAATTTTCAAATTCATCGTACAAGGATATTGGTTGGGTTTCACTTGGCTCAATTTCATTGTATAGATGTATGTGAGGGGTTTGGTTCAATACCAGCCCATCTAGCATATCATTTAAACCTGTCATAAAGCTAATCATTGTAATATATGCGCCGATACCAAAAGTAACGCCAAGAGCTGCCGTAGCTGTCGACTTCATTTTTGTTACCAAATGTGTCTTGGCAATATTCAATATAACACTCCAATTTATCATTGCTCAGGTTTAATAAGCGCTGTACTTTCGCTGATGCCTTCTATAATTTCAACATACTCCAAATTCTGCAACCCTACGGAAACGCCTACAGGGCCATTTTCAGTTTGCACTTTATTACCCTCCATCAGATAATCTTTAGGTATGGTCAAAATTCCCTTCTTCTTAGCGATAATAATGTTGCCTTCACCTGCAAGACCAGGGTACAATGTTTTTGGAGGTTTATCAAAACTAGCTTCTACCGTAAAGGTTTGAGACCGTTCATCTTTTCGCGGATATATTTTGGTAACCGTAGCATCAAAAACCTGATTTTCATAGGCATCTAAGGTTACCAAAGTTTTTTGGCCTAAACTTAGTTTTACGATATCAACCTCATCTACAAGCATTTTAATGATAAAAACCGCATCGCTACCTACCGCAGCAACAGGCTCCGTAATGTTTACAATTTCACCCGATTCTTTCATAAGCTCATAAACCTTACCATTGATTTTACTTGTGACGGTAAAGTCTTCGGTATTGATTTTTGCTTGCTCATAATTGTTCTGTGCCTGATTTACCTGAGTCTGCAGTTCATTCTTCGTTCTCCTATATTTGCTTTGCAATAATTTTAAATTATTACGAGAAAGCTCATACGTTAATTTGCGTGTGTCAAAATCTGCTTTTGAGCCTATCTTCTGCTCCCACAACCGTATTTGCCTGAAGTAATTGATGGAGTCATTATAGTAAGTGAGCTCTGCGGCCCGTATCTCATCTTTGATACCATCTAGCACTGCAGCGCTTCCTTTATAATTCTCTCGTGCCAATTGTAATGAGAGTTTAGCATTTTCCGTATTCAGTTTAGGCGTGTTATTGATTATCTGTAATAAGGGGGTTCCTTTTTTTACCACATCGCCCTCTTCCACCAAGTTACGGTCTAAAATTCCGCCTACTGCGGAATACACCTGATACAAACTATCTGGCTGAATGGTTGCTGAAGCATAGACAGATTCGGTCAGCTCTGTTTTCCTCGGGAAAATTTTCTCCTTTTTTTCACCACAGGACTGCAATACCAACACCAAAACCAAAATGAATAGATAACGCATACTATAGAATTTGCCACTATTCAAATTAAGGTGAAATTCCATTCTTAGAACATGAGATAAATCATGTAAAAGGTCATTCTAATACGATAATTTGTAATTTGAATTACGGTTTTAGCAGCGATAGGTCTTTTCTATTGATCTATAAATCAATATTCATCAATTAAATACAGCTATAATTCCACTTATTTTTATAAAAAGAATTTGTCATGGCCGTCGAAAATTTTGGTATTAAAGGACTAACGGATGAGGAGGTTTTAAAGTCTAGAAAGACCCATGGAGCCAATTCATTTACCTATAAAGAAAAAAATGGATTTCTAGATGCGCTTAAAAGCATCGTGAAAGAACCTATGATTCTTTTGTTACTTGTTGCCTCTTCTATCTATTTTATTACCGGAAATCATGGCGATGGAATTTTTATGGTCGTTGCCATACTTCTTGTGGGTTCCATATCCCTATACCAAGATTCTAGAAGTAGGAAAGCCTTAGAGAAATTAAAGAACCTTACCGAACCCAATTGTCGCGTTATTCGCAATGGGGTAACTATTGAAATTCCCAGTGAAGAACTCGTAATCGGTGATAGCCTGATTGTTGAAGAGGGTACCATGGTTCCCGCAGACGGCACCATTATTCACTCCAACGATTTTTCAGTTAACGAATCCATTCTAACCGGAGAATCCCTTGCGCTTTTTAAGGATGCTTCTTCTATTGACAATACTATTTTTAGTGGCACTACCGTAGCCAGTGGTCTTGCCATAGCAACCGTAACCGCAATTGGCAACCATACCCAATTAGGGAAAATCGGCAACAGCCTAGCTACTATTGAAGAAGAGAAGACTCCCCTTGAATTGCAGATCGCCAATTTTGTAAAATATATGGCTATTTGGGGCGGTATCACCTTTCTGTTGGTTTGGGGCATTAATTATTACAACTCTCATAATGTATTGGATAGCTTACTAAAAGCATTGACCCTTGCCATGAGTATTCTTCCTGAAGAAATACCGGTAGCGTTCACCACTTTTATGGCCTTAGGCGCATGGCGGTTAATGAAATTAGGGGTTGTCGTGAAGCAAATGAAAACCGTTGAAACCTTGGGTAGCGCTACCGTAATTTGTACCGACAAAACAGGAACACTTACCCAAAACAAAATGAGTCTGGCTGGTTTGTTTTCCTTAAAATCCGGTAAAATTTCTACTGTAAAAGGTCAATTAGGGAAAGAAGAAAAAGAACTGATTACCGTTGCCATGTGGGCTAGTGAGCCTATTCCTTTTGACCCCATGGAAATTGCACTACATGAGGCCTATTCAAAGCAGACCACCATAGATGAAAGGCCAACTTATCATATGATACACGAATATCCTTTGGGGGGTAAACCACCAATGATGACGCATTTGTTCGAAAATGAAACAGGCCAACGTATTATTGCTGCTAAAGGTGCGCCGGAAGCCCTAATTGAACTTTCTAACCTTACGCATGACGAAAAGGAATCTATTTACGCTACGATTGATGAGTTGGGCGAGCAAGGCTATAGACTACTGGGGGTGGGACAAGCCGCTTTCAAGGGAACCGACTTCCCCCAACATCAGCAAGATTTTTCTTTTGAATTTAAAGGCCTTGTAGTTTTCTATGATCCTCCAAAGGAAAATATCAACCAGGTACTTAGAGATTTTGATACAGCAGGAATTAACGTAAAACTAGTAACCGGAGATAACGCTGCCACAGCTGTTGCCATTGCCAAAGAAATAGATTTTGTTGGATATGACAAATGTATGTCCGGTGATGAATTAATGCAATTATCCGATGCCGAATTACAACTTAAAGTCAAAGACATCCAAGTTTTTAGTCGCATGTTTCCCGAAGCTAAACTTAGAATAATAAATGCTTTAAAAGCAAATAATGAAGTAGTGGCCATGACGGGTGATGGCGTTAATGACGGTCCTGCTTTAAAAGCCGCTCATATTGGTATTGCTATGGGCAAAAAGGGAACTGAAATTGCCAAACAGGCCGCCTCATTGATTTTGGTAGATGACGACTTATCTAAAATGGTGGATGCCATTGCCATGGGAAGAAAGATTTATACAAATCTTAAAAAAGCGATTCAGTATATTATCTCTATCCATATTCCTATAATACTAACGGTATTTATTCCTTTGGCCTTGCGGTGGATATATCCGTCCATATTTTCACCATCGCATGTAATAATACTGGAATTGATTATGGGTCCCACTTGCTCCATTATTTACGAAAACGAACCCATGGAGAAGAACACCATGCTTAAAAAACCAAGGCCGTTCACCACCACATTCTTTAAATTTAATGAGCTATGGACCAGCATCATACAAGGCTTGGCTATAACTTTGGGGTCGTTAATAATATATCAATATGCTGTAAAACAAGGTTTTAATGAAGCTACTACACGTACTATGGTTTTTATGGTATTGATTGTTGCCAATATCTTTTTAACGTTGGTAAACCGTTCATTTTACTTCTCATTGTTTACCACTTTAAAATATAAAAACAACCTTGTAGGATTGATTATAGGAGTTACTATAGCCCTTTCCGCACTCCTGCTCTATGTGCCACCATTAACTGCCTTTTTTGAGTTTAAAACGTTAACCTTAAATCAATTATCAATAAGTCTGCTAGCGGGAAGTATTTCCGTATTGTGGTATGAATTGGTAAAAATGGGCAAACGGGCTAAAGCCACACAAGATTAGATCAAGTCTTTAGGAAAGAATACGTTCCCCGCACTACGCCTTATATCTTTGGACCGTAAGCCAAATCTCCTGCATCTCCTATTCCGGGTATGATGTAACCTCTTGCATTCAATTCCGGGTCTATAGCTGAAATCCATAAATGGGTGTTTTCAGGAAATACATTTTGCACGTACTCAATACCAGCCTGTGCCCCTATAACGGAAACAATATGAATTTGAGAAGGCGTACCATGTTTTTTAAGCGATTTTAGTACATTTTCCAAAGTGCGTCCGGTAGCCAACATTGGGTCTGTAAGTACTAGAATTTTACCGTCCAAAGAAGGTGCAGCAAAATAATTTACGATAACTTCAAAGGCATCCTCGTCTCCCTTGTGATGCCTATAAGCAGATATAAAGGCATTTTCCGCCTCATCAAAATAATTTAACAGTCCTTGGTGTAATGGCAATCCAGCACGTAAAATGGAACACAACACTATTTTATCCGTTGGTAGAGACATTTCTTTAGTACCTAAAGGAGTGGTTACCTTACTACTTTCATACTGAAACGATTTACTCATTTCATAACCCAGTACTTCCCCAATACGCTCAACATTCCGTCTGAAGCGCATCGCATCTTTTTGGATGTTTACATCTCTAATTTCAGCGATAAATTTGTTCATGAGCGAATTGCTTTCGCCAAGGTTATGGACTGTCATAGAATGAATCTGATTTGAATTATGGTTATATTTTATAACAAAAATATGTTACTTTTTAAATATGCTCAAAAGGTACATCTAAATCGTAAACCGAGAAAAATATAACAATAAAAAAAGGGTCTTGTAGATTACAAAACCCTTTTTTCAATAATCTAAAAACAGATTCTGAAGAACTACCTATTCACTAATTATCTGTATTATACAATTACTACTAATACAATTATTTATCACTGTAAAATTCAATACTCCACATACCTCGCACTTGATTTACATCATAGCCAACTGCCATATCATTGGGGTATAGTTTGTTCAAGGCCGCCATGGTTTCTGGCAATACTTGTTTATTTGGTGTGCCATGACATTGTAAACAAAGTGCGTTGGTTGTAATTGGGTAATAAAAAGACACTTCGCCGTCTTTGGTTTCAACAACAGGTTCAATTTCATCACCAGATGCTACAACTTCTTTAAACCAGTCTATATACTCCAATTCCTTGGGTGTGGCTTTATTTTTAGGATTTCTTAATTTATCTGAAACTCTTTTAATGACAGCATTTTTCATCAAAGAAACGCTATCCGTAATTTGCATAGCTTCAAGATTGCAAAATCCAATAGCCCCAACAGTTCCTTTTTCCTGAATAGCTTTTGTAAGACTTTTACCTAGTGCTTTCTTAGCCTCTTTCGCATAGGCCATGCCTATGGTTCCATACACTTTTTCCGGTCCTGGGCTTCCATAACAGTTACAGTCTTCCAAACCAGTCCCTTCCTTGTACGAAGATTTAAAATATTCCTCAAAACCTTCTGGACGTTCCAATTCATTGTTGTAGATGTAATCTGCAATCTTGATTAAAGCATCCTCACGATTGGGCAAATATGGCATAGGCCCAAACTCTTTGTGTGCTGCAGGTATCTTGGTTTCTGTTTCCGGGTCGTTTATCCACTTTATCAAAGCCTCCGTAAATTCCTGCTGAGAAACAGTAGAGTCTATATAATGCCTTTTAATTGCCTCCATAGGTGGCGCAAACCTATCAGCCATTTTGGCCTTAGGATTATGGCACAAATAACATTCCCGCTCCATAATTACTTTTCCAGGGTGCGGTTCTTGGATTTCAGTATTTTGAATTACTTCAATATTTTGGGCAGATTCAATTTTAGCCTTCTGATTTTCTTTGCAACTAGAAAAGAAAATGACAATCAGTAAAAAGATAGAGTATTTTTTCATTTTTGGTAGGATTGGATACGATTGAATCGAATTAAGAATTCGACTTTACAATTTGTACGATATCATTTTTTTGTAAAACACCCGATTGTCTCCAAACTTGCTTTCCGTTCTTAAACAAAATCATTGTGGGTACACCACGCACATTATACGTGCCCGCTAGCGGCTGGTTCTTATCTACATCAATTTTTACAATCTTAACACCTTCCCCCAACTCATCTTTAACCTGTTTTAAAATAGGTGCCAACATTTTACAAGGACCACACCAATCTGCAAAAAAATCTACAAGCACCGGTGTGTCAGATTTTATAATCTCGCTAAAACTACTTTTCATTTCTATTAATTTGATTTTTAAAAGTACTAAAAATTGACGTTGCCAAAACTGACGAATGTCATGGTTTTTTATATTATTCTCAATTAGTTTTATGTAAGAATCTAAAATTACATAGGCGTTCATGTAATATCAATATTTACAGGAACTGGTCAACTATAAAAATAACAATGATGAAAAATATATTGGTTGCTACGGACTTTTCCAACAATGCATATTGTGCTTTATTTTATGCTACCCGCTTATTAGTATCAACTAAATGCACCTTTTATCTACTAAATGTCTATGACAACCTTAGTCCTGTTGATGGGGCTAACGAGTTCTTAGTAGGTAAAAAACTTCTTGATGAACTAGCTACCACATCCAATGAAAAAATGAAGTCTCTGGAACATAGAATTATTTTGGATAATGAGAATTCCCTACACAAGTTCGAGACCATTTCAAAGAAGGGTAATTTGGTAAAAACCATACACCAGATGCTCAACGCCTTTGAGATTGATTTAGTAGTTATGGGCAGTAAAGGCTATACGGGAGCAAAAGAAATTTTCTTCGGAAGTAATACCATACGAGTGGCAAATACCATAACCCAATGCCCTGTTCTGACCATTCCTAAGCAGCTTGAATTTCAGAAACCAAAAGACATTGCTTTTGTAACGGATTATAAGAAGGGATGCACAAAAAAAACCACTGCACCACTTTTGTTTCTTGCTAATCTACTAGGCGCCAAAGTTAAGGTCATGCATATTAACGAAGAGGAAGATTTGAGTAAAGAACAAGAATCTCACAGAGAAATGCTGGAGCTTTGCCTTAAAAACACACCTCATAGTTTTCACTGGGAACAGGCCTTTGCAGATAAAGCAACGGTTATAGATGATTTTTTGAATAACTCAGCCATAGACCTGTTTGCCATGGTACATTACAAACACAATTTTTTTGAGCGCATTATGAACGAACCAGTGGTAAAAAATGTAAGCATGTACTCTAGTATTCCTTTTCTAATATTACCTTTTAAAGGCTGATTATAATCATAGGGAATAACGTACATACGATTTAATTTTACGAAAACAACTTAAGTAGTAATATCATGTACAAAAGAATATTGGTGCCCACAGATTTTTCCAAGAATGCGCTCAATGCAGTGCGATATGCACTTGACCTGTACGCAAAACTAAATTGCGAATTTTATTTTTTAAATGTTTTTAAGCTAGAAAACTACACTACTGATACGCTCATTATACCCGAACCGGGCAGCGCGGAGTTTGAGGTTGCAAAAGCCAAATCAGAAGAAAATTTCGTAAAATTATTAGATATGCTTGCGCTACATCATGACAACCCAAAACATATCTATCACACCATACCTACTTACACCTTTTTATCTGCTGCATTAAAACAGACAATCACTAATAAGGATATTGATTTAGTGGTAATGGGAACCAAGGGTGCTTCTGGTGCAAAAGGCGTTATTTTTGGTAGTAATACGGTAAAAACTATGGAAATTGTCTCTGAATGTCCTGTTTTAGCGGTGCCTAAGGAGGTACGTTTCACTTCTCCAAAAGAAATTGTTTTCCCAACAGATTTTAAATCGGTCTTTAAAAGAAGGGAGTTAAGATACCTCATTGAAATTGCAAAAATGCATGAAGCAACCATTAGGGTACTTCATATTTCAAAAAAACCATTTCTAAAACCTGAGCAAGAAGAAAACAAACAATTACTAAGAGATATTTTAGATGAAGTTGCCCACAGTTTTCATACCCTGACCGAAAAAGATGTAGCAGATGGAATAACTTCTTTTGTGGAAAGTAGAGATAGTGATATGATTGCTTTTATTAACCATAGACACTTTTTCTTTGAAAGTATTTTTTCCAGACCCTTAGTAAAAGAAATAGGTTATGATGCTACCGTTCCTATTTTGGCATTGCATTAAAAGAACCTAACAATGAATTAAATTGGAACTTGGGTAAAGAAGAATACTTACAGAACCACTATTTTTTTAATATCTCAACCGTGGTCTTTCTATAATAAAAAGCTTCTCAATATCTCCGTATAAGTTTTATAAAAAACATTCATGGACGCACTACTCAATTTTCTAAAGGACCCACTAGCCGCAAAGGTTTTAAAACTTTTGTTATGGATTATCTTTATTGTTTTCTCCATTGGCTTTCTAAGGAAGCTGCTTAAAAAACGTATTAGTGATGTAACCATTAGGTACAAGGCTCAAAAGGGTGTTGAGCTGGTAGGTTACTTTTTGATTTTCTTTTTAATATTGATTTCTTTTACCGTAAAAAGTATAGCGGACTATACAATCATTATTGGCCTATTTACCGCAGGAATTACCTTTACGTTACAAGAGCTCATTTTAAGTATAACAGGCTCATTTTACATCTTTTTTGTCCGTGTTTATAAACCTGGTGATAGAATTGAGATTAACGGTATAAAAGGCGATGTAATTGATATTGATAGTATTTACACGACCCTTATGGAATTGGGAGAATGGGTAAGTAGCGATAACTATTCTGGGCGAATTGTAAAAATCAGTAATTCTTTTGTTTTTAAAGGTCCCATTAAAAACTACTCCATGGATTTTCCCTTTCTATGGGATGAGCTAAATATTATGATTACCTATGAGTCTGATATTGCATTAGCGAAAAAAATTATATTGGATGATGCCACAGATCTACTTTCTGAATACACCAAAAACTCATTGACAAAATGGAAAGAAATGGTCGCCCATTATTATATTGAAGACGCTACTCTAGAACCAACCGTAGCACTAAAAATTACCGATAATTGGATTGAAATTAACCTAAGGTATATAACGGATTATAAACGACGACGCATTACAAAGAATCAACTTTTTGAGCGTATTCAACAATCAATATTCGCCTCTAACGGCAAAGTTGTGTTAGCCTCTACTACGCTACAATTACTAAAAATTCCAGACGTAAATGTTCAGGTAAAGAGCTCAGTGTAAAATAGATTTCATCCCCCTTTAATAACTCAACTTATGAAAAAGGAAATCGATATAATAAAATCATCAGGTGTAAAAGCCCATTTTTCTATGGATAAGCTTCGCAACTCCCTAAAACATACTGGGGCAAATCATGAGTTGGTTGAGCATATTGTCGATCAAGTACGCGATGAACTTTATGAAGGCATATCTACCAATGAAATTTACAACAGGGCGTTTGCTTTGTTGAAAAAAAAGAAATCGGTCTTTGCATCTAAATACAAATTGAAAAAAGCCATTTATGAGTTGGGTCCAACAGGCTTTCCTTTTGAACGTTTTATAGGAGCATTATTGACCTACTCCGGCTTTGAAACCCAAGTAGATGTTATATTGAACGGGAATTGTGTTACACATGAAATTGATGTGATAGCCGAAAAAAACAACCTTGTTACCATTATTGAATGTAAGTTTCATAGCGAGGAAGGACGCAATTGTAATGTAAAAATACCGCTCTATATACACTCCCGTTACAATGATGTTAAAGCACATTGGGAAAGCAAGAAAAGTGAAACCAAATCGCTAAGTGACGGTTGGGTGGTAACCAATACACGTTTCACCTCAGATGCCTTGAAATACGGTAAATGTGCCAGTTTATATCTTTTAAGTTGGGATTATCCATTAAATGATGGTATTAAAGACCGCATAGATAGACTGGGGCTTTATCCCATTACGGTTTCCACCATTCTAACCAATCGCGAAAAAAAATTCTTACTCAACAGGGATGTAGTGCTCTGCCGGCAGCTCTGGAAAGAGAAATTTTTATTGGACCATTTGGGCGTATCCAACACGCGTAAGGTAAAAATACTTAGCGAAATAGAACAACTCTGTAATCCTTAGAACTATGAACAAAGTAAAGATTCACTTTTTAGGCGCATCGGGTACGGTAACGGGATCTAAATTTTATTTAGAAACACCAGAATTCAATCTCATGGTAGATTGTGGTATGTACCAAGGATTGAAAGAATTACGAAAATTGAACTGGGAACCATTACCAATAGATTCCTCAAAAATTGATGTGGTACTGTTAACGCACGGACATTTAGACCATACAGGATATCTTCCGCGATTGGTAATGGAGGGATTTCACGGAAAAATTATAGGTACGCCCCCAACTTTGGCCATAACCCAGATTATACTTTTAGATAGCGCAAAAATTCACGAAGAAGAAGCAGAGCGAGCCAATAAGGAAGGCTATAGCAAACACACTCCCGCCAAACCATTTTATACGATTACAGAAGCAGAGCGGGCTATAAGTTTATTTTCCGCAGAAGAAAAAGACAAGTGGATCAAACTTTCTGAAAACATACGATTTAAGTTTAGATATAACGGCCATATTATTGGTGCCACATTCATTGAATTAGAAATTTTTGGTAAGCTATTTGTTTTCTCAGGGGATGTAGGTCGTGAACATGACCCGTTGTTAGTGCCCCCAGAGCACCCTAAATGGGCAGATTATCTTTTTGTTGAAAGTACCTATGGAAACAAATTACATCCTGAAGAAGATGTAGAAGAAATTTTAGTCAGGCTAGTAAAAGAAACCCTTAACCAGAGAGGAAATCTAATTATTCCCTCCTTTGCTGTAGAGCGTTTACAGTCGCTCATGTACCTATTATGGCAGCTCTTCAAAAAGAATAGAATACCCAATATTCCGATTTTTATCGATAGTCCTATGGGCAATAACGTTTTAAACGTTTTTGAACGTTTTCCAGAATGGCACAAACTATCCAGTAAGGAATACCAAGCTATGTGCACACATTTTAATATTATAAGTTCGTATGCGGATACTTGGAAAACAATTGACGACCCCAGACCAAAAATTGTCATAGCGGGCAGCGGCATGGTTACAGGTGGAAGAGTACTTACCTATCTAAAACAGTTCATGGGGCGTTCTACTACCACCATACTTATGGTAGGGCACCAAGCAGAAGGCACAAGGGGAAAACAGCTTCTAGATGGTGCATATGAGCTAAAGCTATTTGGAAAATATTATCCCATAAAATCAAAAATACATCACCTAGAAAGTTTATCCGGTCATGCGGATCAAAAAGAACTCCTTCATTGGATGAAAGATATAAAAAACGTACCCGAAGAAGTATTTCTTATTCATGGTGAACCTTCTTCCCTAGATGCTTTCCGTGTTAAGATTAAAGACATTTACAATTGGCGGGTACATATTCCAAAACTAAACGAGACCAAAGAAATTTTGTTATAATTCATCTACCTGACACAGGTCATTGTCTAAGGTCTCCGTAGGTTTTAATTTTAGGAAATATATCAGGAATAATGGTGAAAAAATTTAAAATAGAAAATTTAAGCTGGACAAGGCGAAAAAAAGAAAGTGAGCTTTACAAAGAGATTCAGCAATGGAAATCAAATCTTCGTTTTTTAGACAATGAAGTTGTTTTCCTAGAAAGGTTATTGGACTCTTATGTATTTGAACCGGATACTCCTGCCCTTTTTGAATGGTTAGAAAATCACAAAAGACGCTTACGGAAAGTTAGAAATGCCAAAAAAGAAACCCTTGCTAAAATACGGGAACATCAACAAATGTTGGCGGGTATTTTGGAATGCAGCGCCAGTAAATGCGATGAGAATTTTTACAAACTGCATGCAAGTTTACAAAATAAGGTAAAAACATACGTTAAAGAATTTGGTGCCTTAAAATCTGACATATTCAATTATGCAGGTACCGTATTGAAAAAAAGAAAACCCTAAAACCGGTTTCGATTTATCTTTGATGCGTCAATAAATGACAATAATCATCAAAAACTTCTCCTATAACCATTATCTTGCAATTAACTCTTATGCGCCACTCGTTCAATGTAAGCCTGTATTAAGAGTTGAATAATTGAAGAAAAAAAGGTTATGAAAAAATTCTTGGTATTATGCGTATTCCTTGCATTTGGTTGCTCTTCAACCAGTTTGGTAGAGAATTGGAAAAATCCTGATATTGTTTTATTCGATGCCCAGAAAGTACTTATTGTTGGCATGACCCAAAACCAAGAGGCAAGGGAAAGCTTTGAGTCTAAACTGCAGAAAGAATTTACTAAAAGAAATGTGGAGTCCATGCAGAGTCTAGATGTTTTTGATGTTTCATTTACGGATTCCAGAAAAACCGAGAAAGAACTAGATGCCGTAGAAGAAAGCCTCTTAGATAAGGGGTTTGATGCCATTTTATTTACTAAAATCACAGGTTCTGAAAACCGTGAAAGCTTTTTGGATGCCATATCCAAATTGGATAATTACAAAGGTGGGTTCAATGAAGATTATCTGGAAAATCAGGATATTTATTACGATGACACTTACTACGACGATTTTAACCTATACCATGCAGAAACTACGCTCTATTGTATCTGCGCCGGTAAAGACCGTTCTATGATTTGGAGAGGCAGTATAGATATAACAGACCCCAAGAATATTGAAAAAGCTGTAGATGACTATATACAGTTGGTGGTTGGTGCTATGGAAGAGCAAGACCTAATCTTTAGAAAAGAAAAATAGGGTTCTAAATTAGTCCTTTTAAATACATTTTATCACTTGTAAATCTTTTGTTTTAGTTCTCCATATCCATTTCTATTCGGACGGTAATCGCTATTTTTAGCCTTCGTAGCTATATGAACATCGTTATTAACTCCAGAACACATGGAAGATTTAAAGCTAAAAATAAATCCAGAAGTAGAGGCGGTTTTCAATAGGTACCCAGATTCCGTCCGCAACCAAATGTTAGCATTACGGGATTTGGTTTTAGAAACAGCCAAGAACCTTGAAAGTATTTCCCAGTTAGAGGAAACCTTAAAATGGGGAGAACCCAGTTACCTTACTAAAATAGGAAGTACCATAAGAATGGATTGGAAAGCAAAGTCTCCAAACCAATATGCACTCTATTTTAAATGCACAAGTAGACTAGTTGAAACTTTTAAAACGGTCTTTAAGGATACCTTTGAGTTTGAAGGAAAGAGAGCTATAGTTTTTAAACTGGATAATAAAATTCCTACCGAAGAGCTTACCTATTGTATTAAAGCTGCATTAACTTACCACAAAGTAAAACACCTGCCTACCCTAGGGATATAAGCAAACGATAATCGCTTTTTTCTAAAATCGCCAATTACACTAACCTATTACCATTATGAAAAAATTATTTTTTTTCTTGTTTCTTTTATTGAATGGCAGCTTTCTTTCTGCACAAGAAATTTTTCAAAAAAACAGAGCAATTATATTGACGGATATAGAAGCAGACCCTGATGATACGCAATCATTAGTGCGCCTACTCCTATATTCCAATGAGATTGATATTAAGGGTATTGTAGCAACTACTTCTTGTTGGCTTAAAGATTCCGTTCACCCAGAATCTATTCATAAAATACTCAATGCTTATGCAGAAGTGCAGCCAAACTTAAAGCTTCATAACTCCCAATTTCCCGATGCTCAAAGCCTAGCTGATGTAGTAGAAATGGGTCTGCCCGTTTATGGTATGCTCGGAGTTGGGGAAGGGCAAGATTCCAAAGGTTCAAAATTAATTATTGATACGCTCGAGGAAGAAGATGAACGCCCATTATGGATTTCCGTATGGGGTGGTTCCAACACATTGGCTCAAGCTTTGTTTAAAATCAGGAATACAAAAACAGAAGATGAACAAAAGCTGCTTATTTCTAAATTACGCGTTTACGCCATTTCCGATCAGGATGATAGTGGTATTTGGATAAGAAACAATTTTCCCGATCTTTTTTATGTTGTGAGCCCTGGTGACGATTATGGCAACGCCACGTGGAATGGTATGATGACCATTGTTGAAAATATAGACAATTCAAAAATTAGTAATTCTTGGATTGCAGAAAATATTCAACAAGCCCATGGACCGCTAGGTGCATCATATCCGGATGTAGCATGGGGCATTGAAGGCGATACTCCTGCATTTTTATCCCTCATACCAAACGGATTGAATTTTCCAGAACATCCTAACTGGGGTGGATGGGGCGGTAGGTATGAATTTTACAAACCTTTCTTTTCCGGTCGAAAAAAAGGAAACTCCGGTGTTCCATTTGAAGTTGAAAGGAGAAAAATATGGACAAATGCCGAGGATAAATACAGTCCGTATTTAGCAAATGATTATGGTAGATCAGTAAGATTAGACACCACTGTGTTTAAAGGCGATAAAGTATCTCTCTGGCGTTGGAGAGATGATTTTCAGAATGACTTTGCCGCTCGTATGGATTGGTGTACGAAACCTTATACCGAAGCAAATCATGCTCCGGTTATCCTTTTGAAACACAAAGCTCAATTAACCGTTGCATCAGGTGAAAAACTCACTTTGGATGCTTTTGACAGTTATGATCCGGATGGGGATCACTTAAGCTTTTTATGGTTTGATTATCCGGAAGCAGGCACTTATAAAAATCCTATTGAAATTGAAGGTACACAAAATGCACATTTAGCTCATATAAATGCCCCAAGAGTAAAAGAAGAAACAAGTTTTCATGTGATACTTAAAGTGACCGATAAAGGAACTCCTGCACTATGCAGCTATAAGCGGATTGTTGTGACAGTTAAACCTTAACAAGAAATAAAATTGATGTAACAGAATTCTATTTTGTTATTAAATGATTTGGGAAGTCCTCTACCCTTTCGCAACAAATTTGTTCCATAACCTGTTGTAGTTCCGTTTTTAGTAAAGAAATGGTATGGTTTCCTCCATTATTTCCCAAAGCGCTTACACCGTACATAAACGAGCGACCCATAAAAGTGAATTTGGCGCCACTGGCTAATGTACGGGCTACATCCGGCCCCGAGCGAATACCGCTATCCATCATTACCGTAAGTTGATCTCCATATTTTTCGGCAATTCTAGACAAAGGTCTTATGGTAGATTCCCCTGCATCTAACTGTCTTCCCCCATGATTGGAAACAATTACCCCATCTATTCCCAATCGTATCGCTTTTTCCGCATCAGCTTCATTGGCTACCCCTTTAAGTACCAATTTTCCTTGCCACATATCGCGAATAGGCTTGATTTTTTCTTCGTTCAATCGACCTGAAAAAGTTTGGTCCATGAATTTTCCCAATTGTTTTAAATCCAATCCCTTGGGCATATAGGGTTTTAAAGTTTCAAAATTGGGCTGTCCGTGAATGAGCGTTTTCATTGCCCATTCTGGCTTTCCCATAATTTGAAGTATATTTTTTACAGACATTTTTGGAGGCATCGCCAATCCGTTTCTAATGTCTCGTGGTCTAAAACCGAATGTGGGTACATCACACAGAATAACTAAAACCGGGCATTCCGCAGCCGCTGCCCTTTTTATTATATCATCACGTAACGAATTCTCTGCCGGATGATATAATTGAAACCAAGCATTCCCCTCTGTAATTTCGGAAATACGTTCTATACTGCTTGTACTTACCGTACTTAATACAAAGGGAATATTATGTTCAAAAGCAGCTTTGGCCAATATTTCAGGCGCATTGGGCCACATAAGACCCTGCAGACCCACAGGTGCAATGCCAAAAGGAGCATCATAAATATGGCCAAAAAGTTCGGTTTTCATTTCCGAATTTGTATGCTTACTGAGGTAATACGGTAACAATTCCACATCCCTAATTTCAGAAGTATTCTTATGCAGGTTTACATCTTCATTACAACCGCCATCCAAATACTCAAAAGCGAACTTCGGAATCTTTCGCATTGCCTTATATCGCAAATCATCTACGGAAGGATACCGTGAATCAAACCCTTTTGCCATTTTTTTTCCCATGATAATTATTATAATTTGAACAGCATGCCAGTTTTTGCATTACCGTGAAACCTTGAAATCAAATTTTTATTCTAAACCATACTTTTTATAAGCCCGATGACCGTAAAAAGCCACGACAAAAAAGCAAAGCATAGGTAGTATAAAAGAGAAGTTTACTTCTGGTACACCAAGTATGACAACATCACTGTAACCAGAACCTCCAATATCTAATATTAGCCCCTGTAACATAGGCATAAATGCCCCACCAACAATAGCCATGACCAAAAATGCCGAAGCCGATTTAGCATCATCGCCCAAGCCCGTTAGTGCAATTCCGTAAATGGTAGGGAACATCAAAGACATACAAAAGGAAACCATAACCAATGAATACAATCCAACTTCACCTTGTATAAAAATAGTTCCCGCACAAAAGCCAACTGCCGTGATAGAGAGTATCATTAACAGTTTTCCGGAATTGATGAATTTAAGCAGGTATGTACACAAAAACCGACTCAGAAGAAAAATCAGCAGTGCGGCATAGGCATAGTTTACGGCATCCGTATTGTTAATACCAATGTTCTCTGCATATTGGTAAATGTACGTCCAACACATAATTTGTGCACCCACGTAGAACATCTGAGTAATCATACCCCCTACAAAACGTTCTTTTTTAAATATTCGTTTTATAGACTCTCCTAACCCAACCACTTGGTTTTCCTTCTTGCCTTCTGGCATTTTTACTATGGCAATGATAACGAACATAAAGATAACGAACAGCCCCAAGCCCACGTATGGATTCCGGATTACCATTAAATCGGATGTTTTTACGGCTGCCTTTGCCGATTCTGACAATGTATTATAAATGTACGAACCGTCTTCCGAAACATCATCCGACTGCAATGCGCCTAGTATAAAAAATTGAGCTACGAATAAACCCGAAAGCGCACCTAGTGGATTAAAAGCTTGCGCCAAATTTAAACGTAAAGTCGCCGTTTCTTCATCGCCCATGGCCAGAATATAGGGGTTGGCAGTGGTTTCTAAGAATGCTAGCCCAAAAGTTAAAACGTACAATGCCAATAAAAAGAATACGTAATTCTCCATGGCTGCTGCAGGGTAGAACATAAGTGCACCAACTGCATATAAACCCAGTCCAACCAAAATACCGACTTTGTAACTAAATTTCTTCACCACATAAGCCGCAGGCAGAGCCATAGTAAAATAGCCTCCGTAGAAAGCCGCTTGCACCCAAGATGCCTGAGTATTGTTCAGTTCTAAAATTCGTTTAAAAGCTGCCACCATGGGGTTGGTAATGTCATTGGCAAACCCCCAAAGGGCAAACAAGGAAGTAATCAATAAAAAAGGTACTAGTAATTCCCTAGGAACTACGGCTGGTTTTTGGTCGTTTTTCATGGTTTTTATTCGGCTGTAATTGCTCGGTCTAAATGTGTATATCCTCCATCAACAAAAATTAATTGTCCTGTGGTGTGGCTCGAAACATCGGATAATAAGAAAACCACGGTATTCGCAATTTCCGAAGCTTCCGTCATTCGGTTTCCCAAAGGAATATTGTCCGTAATGGATTTTAATTTTTTCTCCGGTTCCGGAAAAGTATTGATCCATCTTTCGTACAATGGCGTATAACATTCCGCCACTATTACAGCATTCACCCTGATCTCATAAGGTAAAAGTTCCGCAGCCCATTCTCTGGTGAGTGCATTTCTTCCTCCATTGGAAGCCGCATACCCAGATGTTCCTCCTTGACCCGTAAACGAAGTTTTAGAACCAATATTCACAATTGCTCCTTTGTTCTTTTTAAGCTCGGGAAGCGCATATTGGGTCATGAGATAATAATGAACCAAACTCTTGTGCAAAGAAGCCATAAAGTCTTCATAATTGCCATTTTCTAAACCAACACCATCATTTACTCCGGCATTGTTTACCAAACCATCAATTCTTCCAAACCTTGAGATTACCTGCTCTATAGCGGCTTTACATTGTTCCGGATCTGTTAACTCTGCAAAGGCAAAACCCACTTGACCACCGGTTTTTTCAATCTCTTTGGCCACCCCAATAATATTCGGTTTGTTTCTACCTATTATATAAGGAATTGCTCCCTCTTTGGATAGAATCTGACTTATAGCCAGACCAATTCCCTTTGAACCGCCGGTTACAATAATGACTTTGTCCTTTAAGTTTAGATCCATATATTCTCTATTTATTGATATGCTTTTATGTTTTGTTTAGAGGTTCCCAACCCTTCAATACCAAGCTCTACAACATCACCTGCCTTTAGGTATTTAGGCGGATTGAAACCCAAACCGACACCAGAAGGTGTTCCCGTTGAAATAATATCGCCTGGCAATAAAGTCATAAACTGACTAATGTAACTTACTACTTCTTGTACGTTGAAAATAAAATCTGAAGTATTGCTGTCTTGAATCTTTTCTCCATTTAATTTTAACCATAGATCTAAATTATTTGGGTCTTTAATTTCATCTACAGAGGCAATAAAAGGTCCTATAGGCGCAAAAGTATCGCATCCTTTTCCCTTGCACCATTGGCCTTCTTTTTCTATCTGAAAAGCACGCTCACTATAATCGTTATGCAAGACATAACCGGCTACATGGTCTAACGCATCTTTTTCTTCTACATAAGAGGCCTTCTTACCAATAACAACAGCAAGCTCTACTTCCCAATCCGATTTTTCACTGTTTTTAGGAATGATAACATCATCATTTGGTCCAACAATAGCAGAAGTAGCTTTAAAGAAAAGTACGGGCTCTTTTGGAATAGCCATACCACTTTCCGCTGCATGCTTGGCATAGTTTAAGCCTACGCATACAATTTTTGAAGGGCGTACCAATGGTGAACCTAAACGCACAGCATCAGAAACCACCGGGCAATTTCTTTCGTTCTTTTCTAACCAATCGCTCAATTCTTGTATGCCGTTACCTCCAAAAAATGCTTCATTATAATCTGCTGAAACAAATTCAGAAACATCCAACCGTGTGCCGTTATCTAATTGCACTCCTGGTTTTTCTTCACCTATACTTCCAAATCTTATTAATTTCATCTTTATTCTTTATGTTGATATGTGTCTATTTTCCTTTGAAAGGATATATTTTATGAACCGTTTAAGGTAACGAAACCACCATCTATAGGGAAATTGGTTCCCGTAATAAATGACGCTTCTTCCGAGCAAAGGTATACCGCCAAATTAGCGACTTCCTCCGGTTTTCCCATTCGGCCGATTGGCTGCGTTTTTGATAACTTTTCAAAAATCTCTTTCTCTCTACCCGGGTAATTTTTATTGATAAATCCGTCTACGAAAGGCGTATGTACCCTACCTGGAGAAATGCAATTACAACGAATACCATCTGCCAAATAATCCTTTGCCACGGAATACGTCATAGTTAATACCGCACCCTTGGTCATGGAATAGGCGAATCTATCATTGATTCCTACTGATGATGCTATAGACGCCATATTTATAATTACGCCTCCTGTCTCTTTTAATGATCCAATACTAGCGTGCATACAGTTATAAACTCCTTTGATGTTCACATCATACAAGCGGTCTAAATCTTCTTCTTGACAAACTTCCAAATTACCTATATGAGCAATACCGGCATTATTAATTAGAATATCGATTGGATTTTTTGCTGTTATGGCTTCAAATGCCGCACGAACCTCTTTCTGCACAGCTACATTGCAACTATAAGTAAAAGCACTGCCACCTTCATTTTTAATTTGGGTAACATAGCATGGTCCAGCCTCAACTATTGTACAAGGTACATTGACGCCATCGTTAAAGATGCTGGTCATTCCCAATTTTTTTCCAATTAAACCTACCATTGTTTGAGTTATACTTTAATTTCAACATCGACCCCACTGGGCAATTCTAATTTCATCAAGGCGTCTATTGTCTTAGACGTAGAACTGTAGATGTCTAAAAGTCTTTTATAAGTGCTGTACTCAAATTGCTCGCGTGACTTTTTGTTAACGTGAGGCCACTTTAAAACAGTAAAAATTCTTTTGTGCGTTGGTAATGGAATCGGTCCATTTACAACTGCGCCAGTCGATTTTACTGTTTTGACGATCTTCTCAGCCGATTTGTCCACCAAACTGTGATCGTACGACTTTAGTTTTATCCTTATCTTTTGTGCCATATTCAGATTAAGCTTTTACTTCACCATTGGCTTCAGCAATAACTTGCTCTTGAATGCCTTTTGGTGCTGCTTGGTAATGAGAAAATTCCATAGTAGAAGTTGCACGCCCTGAAGTGATGGTACGAAGTGCGGTTACATAACCAAACATTTCCGACAACGGAACTTTAGC